>Ga0272441_10000499_pt1 | contig 89005 bp, 75 predicted proteins | sample SSMProp6N_FD_193582 | JGI IMG/M metagenome (GOLD analysis project Ga0272441, IMG submission 193582) | Marine sediment archaeal communities from Little Sippewissett salt marsh, Falmouth, MA, United States - SSM-Prop-6N | ecosystem: Environmental > Aquatic > Marine > Wetlands > Sediment ... | reverse complement strand
TTAAACCTTTTAAAGCCCTCCGCCCACCAAAGGATCTTGCCCCTAAAATAGCCTGCTTGCCCTATGATGTGATGAGCACGGATGAAGCAAGGACTATGGCAGGGGGCAATAAATATTCCTTATTGCATATTACCAGAGCTGAGATAGACCTTGCTGAAGACATTGATGTACATAGTGAGGAGGTCTATCTTAAATCTAATGATAATTTTATTAAATGGCAGAAAAATAAGTGGCTTGTCCAGGATGCTGAACCGAAATTCTATATCTATGCACAGACTATGGAAGGGAGGACACAATATGGCCTCCTTGCTTGTGCATCTGTTGATGATTACCTTAACGGTGTTATAAAAAAACATGAGCTGACAAGACCTGATAAGGAAGAAGACCGTATGGTTCATGTCAGGACAAACAATGCAAATATTGAACCTGTGTTTTTCACCTATCCCGCTGTAAAGGAAATTGATGAACTAATTATGCGGATAGTTGATATGAATGCCCCGGAATATGATTTTGTCGCTGAGGATGGCTTTGGGCACCACTTCTGGGTGATACATGAAAGGAAAATAATTGAAGAGATAGAAAGATTATTCCGGGATAAAGTCCCGTCCACTTATGTTGCCGATGGTCATCACAGAACAGCTGCTGCAGCTCTGGTGGGTAAGGAAAAACGTGAGAAAAACCCGGGATATACTGGAGAGGAAGAATTTAACTACTTTATGGCTGTTCATTTTCCGGATAACCAGCTAAATATAATAGACTATAACAGACTGGTTAAAGATCTGAACGGTAATAGTGTGAACGAATTCATTGAAAAACTTGAAGAGTCATTTGTTATTACCAGCCGCGGCAAAGAAATATATAAACCTGAAAAATTACATGTCTTTTCAATGTACCTTGAGGGTAAGTGGTATAAACTTGAGGCAAAGGAAAATACATATGACGATTCTGATCCTATAGGTGCACTCGATGTGACAATGCTCACACGCCAGGTGCTTTCGCCCATACTCGATATCCAGGATCTGAGGCGATCTAAAAGGATAGAATTTGTTGGAGGTATACGCGGACTGGGAGAATTGAGTAAAAGAGTTGACAGCGGTGAGATGAAAGTTGCTTTTGCTTTATATCCTGTATCAATGAAACAGCTTATTAATATAGCTGATACAGGTAATATAATGCCACCCAAAACCACCTGGTTCGAACCAAAGTTAAGAAGTGGACTAGCTATTCATCTACTTGACTGAAAATGTAAATAACAATGAAAGCCTTGGTCTTTAACCCGGGCTTTCACGAATTTATGCTTATATCCTGTATGGGTGTTATTACTGAAAATATTAGACTATTAAAGCAGGAACTGCCTGACAATGTTAAGCTTGTGGCTGTGTCGAAAACCAAAAGCGTTGAGGAGATCATGGAGGCATACAGAGCAGGTCACAGGATTTTCGGGGAAAACAGGGTCCAGGAATTACTGAGTAAGTATGAGCATTTGCCGGATGATATTCAATGGCATATGATAGGGCACCTCCAGAGGAATAAAGTTAAGTATATTGCTCCATTTGTTAAGCTCATTGAATCTGTTGATTCGGTAAAATTACTTGGTACAATAAATAAAGAAGCGGAAAAGACCGGTCGGACTATCGATTGCCTGCTGCAATTTCATATAGCTAAAGAAGAAACAAAATTCGGCTTCAGTATTGAGGAAGCCGTGGAGATGATTGAGTCAGGAATACTGGATGAGCTAATGAATGTAAAAATAAGAGGCGTAATGGGAATGGCTACCTTTACCGGGGATATGGAGCTGGTAAGATCAGAATTTGTATTCCTTAAGGCTGTTTATGAAGAGTTGAAAGAGCGTTTTTTCAGCGGAAAATATGACTTCAATGAAGTATCAATGGGAATGTCGGGTGATTACAAGGTTGCTCTGGAAGAAGGAAGCACAATTGTAAGGATTGGTACTTCTATATTCGGTGAAAGATTTTGCAAAATAGATAATTAAAAAAATATAAGAATGAACCTGGAAACAAGTTACATGGGAATTAAAATGCGTAATCCGTTGATTATGAGCAGCAGTGGTCTTACTGACAGCCTTGATAAAATAAAGGCCGCAGCTGAGTATGGTGTGGGAGCAGTGGTCCTTAAATCAATATTTGAAGAACAAATTAATTACCAATCAGGTAGGTTGTCGGAAGCGACAGATTATCCTGAAGCGTCAGACTATATAGCATACTATACCAAGTCTCATTCCCTTGATAATTATCTTAAATTAATAAGGGCAGCAAAGGAATCAACAGATATTCCCGTTATCCCAAGCATAAATTGTGTTTCCTCGGCTGACTGGATCAATTTTGCAAGGAATATTCAATCTGCCGGTGCTGATGCCCTGGAGATTAATATGTTTTTCCTGCCCATTGATAAAAATCTTGATCCTGCCAGATCAGAGAAAATATATTTTGAACTTGTTGAAAAACTAAGGAAAAACATTGAGATTCCGTTTGCCATAAAATTAGGGCAGCGTTTTTCCAATTTATTTTACCTTATCGATCAGTTATACAACAGGGGTGTGAACGGTGTTGTCCTGTTTAACAGGTTTTTTGAGCCTGATATTGACGTTAACTCGATGAATATAATACCTGCATCCGTTTTCAGCAGTGGAGACGATAAAAGGAATGTACTGAGATGGGTAGGAATGGCATCAGCCATTAACGACAGGATAAGTATCTCTGCATCAACAGGTGTACGCACTGGTGAGGATATGGTAAAATACCTGCTTGCCGGTGCAGATACGGTTCAGGTTTGTTCTGTATTATACGAGGAAGGTCACCAGTATATCAGTGAACTGCTGGCTTCGTTAGAATCATGGATGAAATCAAAGAATTTTAACAGTATTGATGAATTCAGGGGTAAATTAAATTACAGGAATTTTAAGGATTTTAAGAAATATGAGAGGGCACAGTTCATGAAATACTTTTCAGCATATGAATAGAGCAATTATTGCTTGCCCATGACATTAAAAGCTGAGTATCCTGCACGACTTTGAAAAATAAAAATTTAGTGCTAAATTAGGCAGAAAATAGACCGCAAACTAAACTATCAATCATGAAGAATAAGTTACTATGGAAAGCAGCATGTTTATCGATGGCTGTTTTTACCTTTGCTCTTCTGTTTAACAGTTGTAAATCAGGCGGGAAAGAGGAGGAAAAGAGTGTACCTGTTGAGATTACTGAAATTGATGATGAAATAATACAGGACGTTAATCAGGCAATAACAATATTCTATTCTATGCCTTCACCTCTTGAGTCAGCAATGCTGATAAAATCAGCGGGAGCCGCGTTTAATGAAGAACTGTTAAACCCTGTTGAAAATACGACCAGGTATACAACCAATAAGCTGATGGCTCTCAATCTTGGTATTTATACGTGTGACCTGAGTTTCTCAAGCCTTTATGACCAGACACAACTGGTCATTGACTATATGTCTGCTGCCAAGGAAATGGCTGATGGTTTGGGTATTCTCGATGCTATCAATGAAGAAACAATTAACAGGCTTGAGGAAAATATTAACAACAGGGATATAATCCTGGATATTGTTTCTGAGACATTTCTTAATTCCAGTTCGTACCTTGAAGATAATGAGCAACATGCATTAGCATCAATAGTGTTGGTTGGAGGATGGATGGAAGGTCTTTACATTGCAACCCAGCTTGTTGATATGAATGAGTTTGACAGTGATAAGCTGGTAGGCAGAATCATTGATCAGAAACTATCGGTAGGCATAATGCTTCAGCTCCTGGAAGATAATAATGATCATCCATCTATGCCGGAAATAATAAATCAGATGAAAGAGCTTAAGACGGTTTTTGATAAAATTAATATTAAAACCACCGATATCAAACCTGAGATAGATGATGAAACAAAAATAACCGTCCTTAAATCAACTGTCGAAACAGATATGTCACCGGAGGTTTTTGAGGAGCTTGCCGGTAAAGTTGCAGAAATCAGGTCATCTTATGTAAAATAGGAAATTATGAAACGAATTGTACAGATAAGTTTTGTTTTAACATTGCTCTTTGCCTTTAATGCATTCAATGCCAATGCCCAGTGCAAGGGGTTTGCAAAGGAAATTTGTAAAGAGGAATTAGGGACCTATACACACGACGGCAATTATCATGCTGCAATACTGGTTGAAGGAGAAGAAGCTGAGCTGTATAAGACTTTCTACAGTGACCAGGAATACAGGCTCGCTGTATGTGGCTCAGAAAACCTGCCATCAATTGAGTTTACGGTAATGGATGCTAACAAAAACATCCTTTATTCAAATGCTGATAATGAATATGGCAGAACATGGGATTTTACCCTGGAATCGAGTCAGCAGCTCAAAATCGTGATAAAGGTGACCACCTTTGAACAACTTGCTGATGATCCTGCCAGCGGTTGTGTTGCTATCATGTTTGGTTTAATGGCTAAGTAGTACTTCTATTGCTATATTAAAAAGGGGACTCATAGAGTCCCTTTCTTTATTTATATAGCTTTTTAATGAGCCATTTACCCGTATATGATTTATTACATTTAATTATTTCTTCAGGCACTCCTTCAAAAACGATATATCCTCCTTTCTCTCCGCCTTCAGGCCCCAGGTCGATTATCCAGTCGGCATTTTTTATCATTTCAACATTATGCTCTATTAATATTACTGAATTTCCCCTTTCGACCAGGGCATTGAGCGAATTGAGTAATTTGTTTATATCATGAAAATGCAATCCAGTGGTTGGTTCATCGAAGATAAAAAGAATATGATCTTGCATTCTTTCATTTGCAAGGAAATGGGCCAGTTTAATCCTCTGACTCTCACCACCTGAGAGAGTGCTTGAAGACTGACCCAGCTTAACATAACCCAGGCCTACCTGGGCAAGTGGTGTCAGGCGTGAAACAATTTTCTTTTCTGTCTTACCACCTGATGCATCGAAAAATTCAATGGATTCATTAATTGTCATCTCCAGTACATCATATATATTTTTATCCCTGTATTTTATTTCAAGTATCTCTTTTTTAAACCTTTTGCCTTTACACTCCTCGCATGTCAGCTCCACGTCAGCCATGAATTGCATCTCTACTTTAATTGTACCCTCACCCTTACACTCATCGCACCTGCCTCCATCAATATTAAATGAAAAATGCGAAGCCCTGTAATTACCCTGTACTGAGGCTTGTTGCTCGGCATATAACTTCCTTATTTCATCAAATGCCTTTAGGTAGGTAACGGGATTTGACCTGCTGGATCGGCCTATCGGGTTTTGATCAACCATCTCAATCCCGCTGAGCATGCCAACATCCCCTTCAATACCCCTGAATTTTCCAGGTTTACCTGTGAAACCTGAAATGCTGTTTCTCAAGGCAGGATAAAGTATATCATTTACAAGAGTTGATTTGCCTGAGCCACTGACACCTGTTACCAATGTTATAGTGTTGAGAGGAAATAAAACGTCAATATCCTTCAGGTTATTCTCCCTGGCTCCCAGGAGCTTTATAAAATTATTCCATGGCCTTCTTATTTCCGGTACAGGAATTACTTTTGTACCTGTTAAGTAATCGGCGGTTAGAGAACCTGCCACTGCCAGCTCTGACACTGAACCCTGATATACAAGCTCACCACCAAACCTGCCGGCTTCCGGGCCAATATCGATAATCTGGTCTGCTGATGTGATTATTTCCTCTTCGTGTTCAACCACTATGACTGTGTTTCCTATGTCTCTCAGGTTCCTGAGTACGTTTACCAGCAGATTAGTGTCGCGGGGATGCAAACCAATACTTGGTTCATCAAGAATGTATAATGAGCCTATCAGACTGCTTCCAAGCGATGTGGTAAGATTAATCCTCTGTGATTCACCACCTGACAGGGTTGACGATAATCTGTTGAGAGTTAAATACGAAAGCCCTACATTAAGTAGAAATTCAAGTCGTGAACGTATCTCCGAAAGAATCCTGCCAGCAATTTCTTCTTCGTAATGAGCAAGCTTGATCTTTTTGAAGAAATTGTATACTTCTGAAACAGGTATGGATGTGAGCTCTTGTATTGCCTTTCCTTTGATCCTGACATATGAACTTTCTTTGCGCAGCCTGTGACCTTTGCATTCAGGACACCTGGTTTTACCCCTGTACCTGCTCAACATTACCCTGTACTGTATTTTATATTTTTTCTTTTCAAGGTAATTAAAAAATTTATTTAAGCCGTAGAAGTACCTGTTGCCTTCCCATACAAGCAACTTTTGCTCATCTGTCAGCTGATACCAGGATTTATGTATGGGAAAGTCAAATAGAGAAGAGTTCCTTATCAGCCGGTCTTTCCATTTTTTCATCTTCTCACCCCTCCAGCATACAATGGCATCATCGTATACAGAAAGGTTCTGATCAGGAATCACAAGATCCTCATCAATGCCTATTATCTTCCCATACCCTTCACATAACGGGCATGCTCCTATGGGGTTATTAAAACTGAAAAGGTGCTCATTGGGTTCAGTGAACTCAATGCCATCTGCCTCAAACTTGTTTGAAAATTCCTCGTGAACAAGATTGTCCTGTTCTCCTGATTCGATAATACACCTGCCTCTGCCTGTAGTAAATGCAGTCTGTACCGAATCAGCTATCCTGCTGAGATTATCTGGGTCTTTATCTGCTGTTATCCTGTCGATTATAACCAGTATCTCCTGGTTGTGACCAATAATACCATCAGCATGGGAATCATCTATTTTAAGTATATTATCATTTACTTTTATTCTGTTAAAACCTTGTTTTTTAAGGAAGGACAGATATTCATTAATATCAATATTCTGTGGAACTATATTAGGGGAGAGGATAAGCATTCGCTTACCGCGTTTTTGCTTTGATACATATCTTACAACATCATCCACACCATGCTTTTTCACTTCCTTACCGGAAACAGGGGAGTAGGTACGTCCAATCCTGGCATATAATAAACGCAGATAATCATATATCTCGGTAGATGTTCCTACGGTCGAACGGGGATTCCTTGTATTAACCTTCTGCTCAATAGCAATGGCGGGCGGAATCCCGCTAATGAAATCAACCTCGGGCTTGTTCATTCGGCCAAGAAATTGCCTTGCATATGATGAAAGGCTCTCAACATACCTGCGCTGACCCTCCGCATAAATGGTGTCAAAAGCAAGTGAGGATTTACCCGAACCAGAGACACCAGTAACCACAATAAGCCTCCTCTGAGGGATATCGACACTTAGATTTTTCAAATTGTGAACCCTTGCTCCTTTGATACTGATATAATCCGATCCTTGTTTAACCATACAAAAAAATGCCTTTTTTAATGAAAAAACCGGGGCTACAAAAGTAATATTTTTAATTTTAAAATATTTTTATTTAATTGCAACTGATTTCTATAAACCATTAATCAATAAGGAGAACTGCCTATAGAACAATTCTACTCTTAACCAATACGAGTTAGAATGATGTCAAATAGTACTGACCAGGAGTTAGTAAGGCAATTCATAAATGGTAATCGCTCCGCTATAGAAAATCTAATAAACCGTCATAAAAACAAAGTTTTTACTTATATATCTATATATGTAAGAGAACAAAGCCTTGCTGAAGATATATTCCAGGAAACATTCCTGAAAGTAATAAGATCACTTAAGGCGGGGAAATATACAGATAACGGCAAATTTCTTTCCTGGGTGATGAGAATAGCTCATAACCTTATAATAGATCATTTCAGGAGGGAGAAACAGATGAGAATGCTCTCCAACGATGATTATGAAACCGATATTCTCAACGAAAAGAAATTCGCTGAAGATAATATCGAGGATAACCTGGTGAAGGAACAGATCGAGAATGATGTCCGTGTCCTTCTTGAACGCTTACCCGATGATCAACGTGAGGTAGTAATGCTGAGACATTATGCGGGGTTGTCATTCAAGGAAATTGCTGAGCAGACTGATGTAAGTATAAATACTGCACTGGGACGAATGAGGTATGCTCTGATCAATATGCGTAAAATGATTGAAGAAAAAAGCTTGAACCTGACAATTAATTAATTCCGTGGCAATAATAATCCTGTGGCATCGTTTCATATTTAGATTGAAACAAATTTTGCCTATGGATATAAATTTTACCCGGTCCTTACATTATTACCAGATAGATACTTCCGCGATTGACCTTTTTTCGGATGCCTTCGGCTTTGAATACAATTTGCAGCAAATACTACCTGGTTATAAGAAAATATGGAAAAAGCCCGACGATAGAATTGTAAGTAAACTTTTACTTGCCATCGACAGGGCGGTTGACAAATATTGATATATTCTGCATTCGTTAAGAACACGGAAAAAATTCCGTGTTTTTTTTGCATATATTAATTTAAAATGATATATTAGCAATATCAATATAATATCATATTAAAAATCAAATTAAAAACAATGTCAAAAGAAAAAACATTTAAACCGGTTTCGGGTTACCTGTTCCTGTTTCTGGAACTGTTAATCCTGGCAGGATCCATCATGGGATTCTATTTTGAAATAATATGGCTTGGTATAGTGCTGGCAGTATTATTTATTTTTACGGCTATTGGCTTTACCGTTGTAAACCCGAATGAATCATGTGTAATGGTATTATTCGGTGCTTATAAGGGTACTGTTAAAGTGAATGGTTTCTTCTGGGTTAATCCTTTTTACGTGCGTAAAAAGATTTCCCTCAGGGCACGCAATTTTGACAGTGATACAATTAAGGTAAACGACAAGATTGGTAATCCCATAAAAATTGGGTGTGTTCTTGTCTGGAAGGTTGAGGATACTTATAAGGCTGCTTTCGAAGTTGACGATTACGAGCATTTCGTATATGTTCAGAGCGATGCGGCTATACGGAAGTTAGCAGGTATATATCCATATGATAATTTTGAGGATGAAGATGCCGAGATAACATTGAGAAGTGGGGGAGAAGAGGTAAATAATGAATTGGAGAATGAGATAAGGGAAAGGCTTGAAATGGCAGGTATTCATGTAATTGAAGCGAGAATAAATTATATTGCATACTCGGAAGAGATTGCGGGTGCAATGCTCAGGCGACAGCAGGCAACAGCAGTTGTAGCAGCACGTTTCAAGATAGTGGAGGGTGCTGTTTCAATGGTTCATATGGCCCTCGAGCAGCTCAGTGAGAAGGAGATAGTTGAACTTGACGAGGAACGGAAAGCAGCTATGGTAAGCAATCTCATGGTTGTATTATGTGGGGACAAGGATGCGACACCTGTTGTAAACACAGGAACTTTACATCAATAGAATATGAGTCGGAAGAAAGCATTTGCATTAAGAATTGATACCGAGAAGTTGAAAGCAATTGAGAAATGGGCTTCGGATGAATTTAGAAGTACAAATGCACAGATTGAATGGATAATTGACCAGGCTCTGCGTAAATCGGGCAGATGGAATCGAGGATCAAAGTCTCAATGATTAATATAATAGACCCAGCAGCAGGCTGTAATGCCTGCTGTTTCTGTTCTTAAGCGACTGTGGCCGAGAGTGAGAGGCAGAAAATTGTTTTCAGTGGCTATGTTGATTTCATTTTTGCTAAAATCTCCCTCAGGCCCTATCAGAAATAGAGCATTTTCATTTTTCTGATAATTATCAGATAGTTTTTTGCTTCCCTGCTCATTATCCATGTGGGCAATAAATTTCTTGCCATCAAAGTTTCTTGTTACAAAATTGCTGAAAGTAACAATATCATTAATTTTTGTGATATGTGATTTAAAAGACTGTTTCATAGCAGACAATGCAATTCTGTGAAGCCTCTCATTATTTATTTTCTTTCTTTCGGAATGTTCACAAATTACAGGGCTTATTTCGTCAATTCCCAGTTCCACCGACTTCTCCACGAACCATTCCATACGGTCGGAGTTTTTTGTAGGTGCTATTGCGATATGCAGGTAATAACCGTGCTTTTTCATCGAAGGGATATCACCTATAATCTCAGCTGTACATTGTCTGTGGTTCTCATTAATAATCTCTGCTTCGTAAACATTTCCTGAACCGTTTGTAACATATATCCTATCACCGGCTTTGTACCTTAAGACCGTGATAATATGCCTGGATTCGTTAATATCGAAAGTAACTAATCCTGCTTCCTGATTATTTGAATAAAACAGCTGCATTTTACTATTTACTTCTCGTATTTGATAGGATCATCAAAGACACCTTCATCTGATCTGTCTCCTCCCATTCTTCTCAGGAAATTATCCAGTCTGTCCTGTATGCCAACCATATAGGTATATGGAGTACGGATTGAATGATCCGGATGCCTGCGGTCTCCTGTTCTCTCTTCGGTTAATATTGTATTATAATTTGGATTTCCCGACAGTGACATCATTACGCCCCTGGTATAGCTGAACCAGTACCAGGTGGAATTATCAGCCTTAAGGTAAATATCGAGGATATCACCCGATCGTCTTTTCTGCAATTCAACAAAACCATCAACATATACATTCATTGCCTGGTTTCTCACGAACCCCAATCCTATTTTACCTTCGGATCTGTATGACTGGTACTCCTGGTTCCATACCAGGTTTAAATCATTCAGGACCAATTCAGGGTTAAAACCCTCGGGCAACGTTCTTGAAATGCCAAAGAGGTCCATTTCCTCTTTAAGTGTTTTTGCTGCTTCCTGCCCAAGAAGGTTTTGCATTGCTAGATTATATTGATCATTGCCTATATCAACAGGTTTAAGTGTGGGAATAAGCCTGAGCTCTTCGGCCATCATGCTGAGGGCAGGTTCGGAAAAATGAAAATCAAGAGCTATAATGAGATCAAGTCTGACTATATCCGAGTCTGTTTTGTGACTGAGATGCCCTGCGCTGTTAAGGTTAATGAGTCCATAGTCAAGTCCCAGCTCTATTGGTCCTTCGCTGTATACTTCACATGTTTTAGTGTCAAAAGTGACAATACTCCCGGGCAATGATGGATTGGCCAGTTTTTCTTTCTCACCCACTTTGTATTTTCCTTCCTGTTTATCATAGACTATGTATCCCTTTGCTTTAACCAGGGGGACATCGCTCCAGGATTTACCAGGGGAAAGGAATGAAGAGTATATATGAGTTGAATCAATGGTTATATATGACCCTACGGCTATCAGGCTTCCGTTCTCCCCTCGTGGTTTGTCGCTTACAGGTATCATAACATTGTCAGGATTTATCTCGCATTCAAACCTTAAGGGAGATGAGCCAACATGATCACAATCGTGTACTATACCGGTACTGCCCAGGAAGTACAGATTATTTTTATCACCTGAAAAACTTACATCTCCCTGGAAGGTAAAATAGGGGCTGAGCATAAAGCCTTCATAAACAGGAATATGTCCCCGCCCTTCAGACCGCATTGAATCAACGATTATTTCGTCGAATTTAATGGGTTGCACATTTCCAGATTCATTTATATAGTCATATATGCCGCTTGCTGTATACCTGGTACTTCTGATAATGTCGACATGGGCATCGTGAATAATGTGTTTGCTGTTAATAGCTATTAAAGCACTATCTATTGGTTCGGTTTTAGCTCCTTTCCCGATGATTAGTTCTCCGTTTTTTGGTTGAATAAGTGCATCAGCTATATGAATATAGTTAACATTGTTGGCTACAATCTTTTCTTCGTCAAGCATATATTTTCCGCTGCTTGCACTGAAGCTGATTGTATCATTAAGCATGTGAGTACTGAAAAATGTCGGCTTTTCAAGAGCACCCATATTCTGTCTTAATAATTCATCAGGTCTCATCAATTCTGCATCAGCTTTGCCTTTTTGAGACATCGATAATACCCTGTCCTGCATAAAATACTCAAAATCAGTCATAGTGCATATGTAGTTTACCTCTGGAAATTTCACTACTGAAGAATCACTATTAAGGCTGAAAGCTGTTCTTTCGGTATCGAAGTCTATAGAAACACTGGCATCATCAGCAATGAAGGCGTATCCAGAACCGGAAAGGGACTTAAGGTAGTAACTTGCTGAATCGGTATTTATACTCGACGGAGTAAATGAATATTCCATACCGTTGAGATATGAGTCTTTAAGATTTATCTCACCCTGTCCTGAAAGCCCGGAACTTTTTAAAAGAAGTTTTCCCTTCAGGCTTGTTCCGTTATTGAACATACTGAACTTTGAATTATCCAGTGGTTCAAAGTAAAATTCATCAATATCCGGGTACCATTTTATTCCGGTAGGGCCGGCTGATACTTCCGGGAATACCGTATTATTTCTTATGATTATTTTTTTTGCATTTGCGAGGACGGAATCAGGAAAAAGTAAGAATTCGTCTGATTCCACTGACGCAGTGAGGTAAAGCAGACTCCCGTTCACTTTTAATCCCTGGTTGCTCATTTCCATCCTGTTAAACACTTTCCCTTTCCCTCCATATATATTCCTGCCTTCAGTGGGTATATTATAGCTGAAGCCCAATGAATTATCATGTTGAAGCGTGAGAGTCTGGTTCAGGGTGTCCATTATTTTGCCTCCGTGGAAAGTGCCGATAAGCTCAAGGTCATTTGGACTAAGTTTGTCAGTGTTTTCAAAAATGAAGGGTTCAAGTCTGAAGTAGTAGTCAGATTGTGGATATATTCCTTCAAGCCCTGGTATTCTGTCATAAAAGACATAAGATTCACTGTAGGCATGGAATATAGGGTATTGTTCAAGGCTTGCCAGGCCGGATTTATTATCAGGCCTGTCAATAAGAAGTTCGGCCCGTGTCATTTGTATAAGATCCTCAACCTGCCTTGCTATAGCTCTTCCCTCCTCATTGAACTCACCTGTTTCTATTGACAGCATTATAGAGTCAACTTTGGCAAGTTTGATTTTAAATGTGTCGTAACTAAATTTGAATTCGTTGCCAAATACAGTAATCATACCTGCCTGGACAACTCCATTAAATTCAAATGAACGGTTTTTTTCGAGTGTTATGCTCCTGTCATATGGAAAAATGTGTACATTCTGTGAATCACTGAGAAAAATACGGGGAACTCCTTCAATATCCATTTTGTAATTCTGAAGATCCAGGGTAGCATTATCAAGTGGATTTCTTGCTTCACTGGAAATACTGATCACATCATAGTCCTTATTCTTACCAAAAGCGTTTATATAGTCATAGAGTTTTTGTTTTATTGTAACTTCATTATTGACCCTGTCAAAAAATAGAAAACCCTTGTTGGTCAGATCAATGCACAGAGCCATAACAGATTCTTCAGGTTGATTCATCCACTTCGCCAGTTCTGCAACAGGAAATGTTTCACTATAATACCATTCAGCAAACGATTTTAGCCTGAAAAGAGGATGGCGATCGTCTATTCCCATTAAATTAAAAAATTCATTTTCACTAAAATAAGAGTTTGATTCAAAATAAGCCTGACCTATGCTTGCACCACGGGCTCTTGAGAATGTAATACGTAATTCATCCATCTTCCAGCTTAAATAGTCGAAATACATATCAACATTATGAAACGAGTTAAAATACGGGCTTTTCGATGTAGGGAACCTTGATTTGTAAGTATTTATTTCACTGCCGGGGACATTATAATTAAATGCAATATCAGAATGGAATATTGAATCTTTGTCCAGGTATAAGGTGAATGCAGTGCTTTGAGTCTGTATGCTTTCCCTGTTAAAGATAAAACTGTTGGATGCAGCCTTAACGACCAAAGTATCATTTCTGTAAATTTCTATTACAGCTGGGATATAAGCCTGTCCTTTCCCTATTACCAGGGCTCCTTCAAAAGCAAGACCTCCCTTGAAGTTAACGTTCTCGTAAATATTTTCAAGGTTAAATGTTTTCTGATAGGTTTCGAACTTGGGATAGGGTGCGTTTTCAATCCTGCTTATATGTATTGCCCTGTCACTCAGTTTGCCATAAACGGGTTCATCGAAATATGTATTATTTGTAAACAGCACCGAGTCCATTTCAAAGGATGACCGTGTAAGATCAATTGAATATACACCTATGGAAGCATGAACTTCATTTTCAGGATAACCTGCTTTAGCCCAGTTAATAATTCCGCTTTTCCCCCACCATGTACCTGTTACAGGATTATACGATCCTTCTGTGTCATATATGATTGTACTGTCACGTTGGGCATAGCAGATTAAATCTCCCTCGGGTATATTAATAATAAATGCAGTATCATTGCTGAAACTGAACCTGCTAACTGAAGTTTTCCATGTTACACTGTTCGAACTGTAAATTATATTTTCCCTGATGAGATCTGAAGCTGACCTTATAAATAAAGCTATTTCACTTATTCTTATTTCTGGATCCAATGCCAGATTATTCAGTCCTTCAAGCCATGTATTAAGTTTATCATTCCCCACATCATAGTTGATAAAAGTCATTACTGCATTAATAAAATCTATGAAGTGTGGTTTGGGTCTCATCCTTTTATTCTCAATGTTCATTGAGGCTTTAATAATCAAAGGGCGGGATGATGAATGGATTAAGGTGCTGTCCCAGGCAGTAACAAAGTTATTAAGAAGTGTACTTTCTTCTTCTTTAAGGTTAGGTCCCATAAACTGGGCTAGTTCACCACTGAATGTTACCTGTTCCCCGGTGAAAGAAGACCTTACCTGGGCATTGACTTTGAAATTCAATGATATAAGAAATATTATTACTGCTATAATCAGTACCTGTTTCATTTTCCGGGAAATGATTCAATTATTCTGCAGAAGTCATCTTCCTTTAATGAAGCTCCTCCAATAAGACCTCCGTCAACATCATCCATTGAGAATATCTCGGCTGAATTTGATGGTTTACAGCTGCCCCCATATAGTATAACAGTTTCTTCAGATAACTTTTTGCCGTATAGTTCTTTAATAATAGATCTTATATACGAATGCATTTCCTGTGCCTGGTCTGAACTTGCAGTTACACCGGTACCAATTGCCCATACCGGCTCATAGGCGATAATAACATTATTGAAATCTTCACTTGTTACTCCCTCGAGGGCTTTTACGATCTGTGACCGGACGATATGAAAATGATTTTCCTTTTCTCTATCTCTGAGTTGTTCACCACAGCAGAATATTACCTGCAGTTGATTACTCAGGGCAGTCTTAATTTTTGAGTTAAGTAGCTCATCACTTTCGTTATGATAGCTTCTTCTTTCACTATGTCCGATTATTACATATCCTGTACCTGTCGATTTAATCATGCCTGCTGATATTTCACCTGTATATGCTCCCATTTCCCTGTCAGAGCAATCCTGTGCCCCGGTGCTTATATTTTCTGCCCTTAATGACCCTGCAATTTGTGCGAGGTGGATGTAGGGAGGACAGACTATTACTTCCACACCATGCAATTCTTTATTAATGAGGAAATCGTCAACAGCTTTTGCCAGCAATAATCCTTCGACATAATTCATATTCATTTTCCAGTTTCCGGCGACAATTTTTCTTCTCATAATAGTTACTTGTTTTTTTTCAATTTAAGTAATAGAAAATTAGTTACATAAGATATCAACAAAATGCCTGCCATAATAAATATCAGCACTCCTGTTCTGTTTTTATTTTTTACAGGGTAAGATTCCATTATTATTTCAGGTAAGTCATCTTTTAAGGGAAGATCTATGCCTGCCCATTTTTCAGTTATCGTTCCTTCTCGCAGTACAATGAAACCAGGGTTTGAGCGTATTATTGTTTTCATTGTTGTTTCATCAACGAAAAAGATATTTAATTCTTGCTCAAAGTTGTCAATCAATGAAGTGGCAGATGCGGTAAGTATATAAAAGTCTATTCCTTTTTCCTGGCATTCCAGGCCAGATTCAATGCCTTTATCGATAAGAGCCCTGTCAGCCTCAGAAAATTCAATGCTCAGCATCAGAAAGCTGTATCCCTGCTCGGCCAGAATAATATCAGTAAGATCCTGTCCGTCGGGTGTGACAAGGCTAAAATCATGAATGGGAGGTTCATATCCTTTTTTCACAAGCCTTGTCTTAGAATCAACGAAAATCCATGTTGAATCATCAGAAGGATAATTCTCAAGAGTAAATTCTTGTTGTTTCCCATCTTTTTCATAAATCAATGTTGTTTCATACTCGTCTGTCGGGGCACCCTCGGGTATAGTCATTCTCTCAGTAATATTGGCACCTGTATTGTAAGGCCTGAAATCTACCACGGGCAGATGCCTTTGATTATAGTGAGTGAAAAGCACGAAAGCAGCCGCAATAATAATTACTGCTGATAACTCAATAAAGGGTGTTGAAACTGACTTATATTTTTTCCTGTTAATGAAGACTATAAAGACGAAAAAAGAGATAATAATGTTTTTGAAAAAAGTCTGCCAGTTTGTTAAGTGTATTGCGTCACCAAAACATCCGCAATCGGCAACAGGATCAGCTATAGCAAGGAATAGTGTGAGTGGTGTAAAACCCAGCATAAAAATAAGGAGCCCCCATGATGCCAGTCTCATTCTAATGTTGGTCAGGATAGCAAAACCGATAACGAACTCTGCCGTGCACAATATTATTCCGAGTGTGTATGCCAGGGGTTCAAGAGCATCAAGGTTAAAAGCAGTGAAATAATCGATCAGTTTGTACATTGACCCCATTGGATCTATACCTTTAACCAGTCCTGAAAAAATAAATACAAAACCTGAGATATAACGGCTTGCAGTCTTCATTATCGTCATACTAATATCTTTTTCTTCCTGAGCAGGTGTATAATACGCATGAATATATCATCGGGTGAAAGTATTGTTGACTTATCTTTTGCACAGTCAATAATTTCAAGGGTCTTATCATTTGAAGCTGTTTCAATATATACCTGCCTTACCATTTTCTGAAACTCAAGATTAATTTCATGAATATCATTATTACCCTGAAGATATTTTCTGTCAAACCCGGATCTTCCTGAATTCAGCTTACTGGCAGTAAATTCAAAGGGTACATCAAGGAAAATGTTAATTGCAGGAGATGGTATTCCGAAATGCCTGAATTCGAGGTTAAAGATCCACTTCTTCAGGGCTTCTCTTTCATGCCTGTTTTTAACTTTTGCACACTGGTATGCGATATTTGAGTATACATACCGGTCGAGAAGAACGTATTTCCCTTCGTTTAACCATCCGTAGATATTGTCGGAAGCGTCTTTTCTGTCGCCGGCGTAAAGCATTGCAACGAGGTAAGGATCAACCTCACTGACCTGTCCATATTCCCCTCTTAAGAAGCGTGATATTAATTCGCCAAAAAAAGGAGCTTCAGTCCTTGGAAAATGTACAAATTCATGTAACAGGCCACAGGCAGAAAAATAGTCCCTCAGGTTCTTTATCTGTGTTGACTTGCCTGATCCGTCAAGACCTTCAATCACTATCAATTTCATCTTAATGCAGTTACTTTTGTAACAGCTACAAATATAATAAGTACAAAATATTTACTATGACATAAAAGTCAAAAGAACTAACAGTTAAGTAATAGATATTAACCTCGGGGAGTTTTCTGTATTGTTCATATGCTTGTTTTAGTAACTAACAACTATTTTTGTGCGGAGTGTATGTTTATTTTCATTAGTTTAGATCTACAATATGAAGCTGAATATTAACATAAGAGGGAATTTATTTGATCTTTCGTTACCCAGGGTAATGGGTGTGCTGAATATTACGCCTGATTCATTTTATGAAGGCAGCAGGGTTAACAGTGATATTGAAATATTAAGCAGGGCTTCTGCTATGCTTGAATCAGGGGCTGATATACTTGACATAGGTGCTTATTCATCTCGCCCCGGTGCTGAAGATATCCCGGAGAAGTTAGAGCTCGAAAGGGTCACCCGTGCCCTCGGATTACTGCGTAAGAAATTTCCTTCCTGCATTTTATCACTGGATACTTTCAGATCTTCGATTGCGGAGATAGGTATAAGTCATTATGGTGTGGATATTATTAATGACATCTCAAGCGGATCCTTTGACGAAAGAATGTTTGACATTATTGCAAAGCATAACGTTCCGTATATTATAATGCACATGAAAGGTACTCCCAAGACCATGCAGCTTAAACCTGTATATAATGATTTAATGACGGAAATATTAAAATGGTTCTCTGAAAAAAAGCAGGAACTGGTACTCAGGGGAGTCAATGACATTATAATTGATCCTGGTTTCGGTTTCGGTAAAACAATAGACCATAATTATATACTCCTGGATCAACTGGAGCGATTTTCTGTTCTTGACCTGCCTGTTATGGCAGGACTTTCAAGGAAATCCATGGTATGGAAAACACTCGGTATAAGCCCTGAAGAGAGCCTGAATGGGACAGTTGTCCTGAATACTATAGCCTTGATGAGGGGAGCTTCCTTACTTAGAGTACATGATGTGCCGGAAGCTGTTCAGACTGTAAAACTTGTAAACCGTCTGCGGGCAAACCGGGTTTAATTCACTTATATTTTTTACATTTGCCTTAATGAATTAAAAATACAACATGCCACCTATTACCATTCTTGATATCATTGATATAATTCTTGTGGCTTTCATACTTTACCAGCTCTATCGTTTAATAAGGGGTACAGCGGCCATTACTATCTTTATGGGGATTTTTGTTGTATACCTTTTCTGGAAGGTAGTAGAATTATTGCAGATGGAACTAATCAGTTCAATAATGACAGCAATATTCGGTGGGGGTGTTATTGTACTTATTATTGTCTTCCAGCAGGAAATACGACGTTTCCTGCTCATGATAGGAAGCCGGTATATGGGGGGAGGTAATTATTCTATCGAGCGCTTTTTGAGTGGTGGTTCAGTAGCTTCAAGGCGGAAACAGACTGATATAGAAGAGATAGTAAGGGCAATAGAGTGGCTTGTAGATTCAAGATTTGGTGCTATAATAGTTTTAGCCAGGAGAAGTTCTCTGGAATTGTACGCTGAAGGAGGAGAAATTATTAATGCAAAAGTAAGTGCTGAATTACTGAAGAATATATTTTTTAAAGACAGTCCTCTTCATGATGGAGCAGCACTGATTGAGTCGGGGAAAATATATGCTGCAAGATGCCCGTTACCAGCCACAGATAATCCTAACCTGCCTCCTCGATTCGGGATGAGGCACAGGGCAGCCATAGGGATAAGCGAGCTGACAGATTGCATTGTAGTTGTTGTATCGGAAGAAAGGGGAAAAATCTCACTGGCTGAGTTTGGTGAAATAGATGAGAATATCAAGCCTAATGACGTAAGGAAGAAATTATCGGAGGAATTAATTTAATTATACATACCGGATATGAAATACGCTAAAGAACTAATCGTCCTGGTGCTCACCCTTCTTACACTGTCCTGCGTTGAAAGGGAACAAAGGCCTAATATCATTTTCATAATGACAGATGATCATGCCCGCCAGGCAATAAGTGCTTATGGTTCTTACAGGAATGAAACACCAAATATCGACAGGCTGGCAAGCGAAGGGATGCTTTTCGAGAATGCATATGTGACAAATTCAATCTGTGCACCAAGCAGGGCTGTAATACTGACTGGCAAGCACAGCCATATCAATGGAAAGATTGACAATTCGGCTACACGCTTCGACAGCTCACAGGTTACTTTCCCGAAATTATTGCAGGAGGCGGGCTATCAGACAGCCATGATTGGTAAGTGGCATCTTAGATCCCAGCCTACAGGTTTTGATTATTGGAGGATACTTCCCGGTCAGGGTCATTATTATAATCCTGATTTTATTACTCCAGATGGAAGGGAAAGAATAGAGGGATATGTGACAGATATAATAACTGATCTGGCAATTGGATGGCTGGATGAAAGGGAAAAGGGAAAACCCTTTTTGCTGATGTATCACCACAAGGCGCCACATCGTGAGTGGGAACCGGCGATGAGGCATTATAAAGAATATCTTGGGAAAACTTTTAAGGAACCTGAAACATTATTTGATGATTATACCGGTCGGGGTACTGCTGCAAAAACTGCCGAGATGTCAATTCTTGATCATATGAATATGGCAGGTGATACTAAAATACGCCCCGATATTTTAACTGAACTGGGCATTGAACCAAAGAGCGACTGGGATTTCAGGGCCCTCACAAGCAAGTTTGAGAGGTACACTGAAGAACAGCTTGCCGCCTGGGATGAGTCATATGGTCAGATGAACAATGAGTTCATGGAGGAATACCCCGGAATGGATGATGAAGACCTGATGAAGTTTAAGTACCAGAGATATATGCAGGATTATCTGGGTTGTATTGCTGCTGTGGATGAGAATGTAGGACGTATACTTGAATATGTGGAGGAAAATGGCCTTGCAGATAATACCATCATTGTATATACGTCAGACCAGGGATTCTACCTTGGTGAGCATGGCTGGTTTGATAAGAGATTTATGTATGAAGAGTCAATGAGTACACCACTTATTATAAGGTGGCCTGGCGAGGTTAAACCTGGAAGCCGCTCAACGAAGCTTGTTCAGAATCTTGATTTTGCAGAGACTTTCCTTGATGCAGCCGGGTTATCGGTTCCTGAAGATATGCAGGGTGTGAGCCTTTTACCTTTGCTGAAAGGGCAGGATAATGAATGGAGAGATGCTCTTTATTACCATTACTATGAGTATCCTGCAGTCCATATGGTAAAGAAGCACTATGGTATTAAAACGGACAGGTTTAAACTTATTCATTTCTATGATGATGTTGATGAATGGGAGCTCTATGATCTTGATAACGATCCCAATGAGATGAATAATGTATACGAAGACCCGGCATATATGGATACCAGGGAAGAGTTAGGAAAGAAGCTGGAAGAACTAAGGGTATACTACAAGGATAATTAATACTCCCTGAGTGATTCAATAGCCTCTAGCAGAACTCCGGCTGAACCCCTGAAAATACCGGAACCTTTAGGCTCTCCATCGATGGTATACCACTCGTAAAATCCATTATTTTCAATCACCCTTCTTATGAAAGGTTCCAGCTCGCTTATGGCTTCTTCGATGAATCCTGTTTTTACCAGTTGTGGTATCAACCTGGCCCCAAACCATGTCCAGTCACCACCATTCTGATACTGGTAGGCATTCATGCCTTTATTCTCGAAACTGCCGTCAGGATAAGGGGGATATATGGTTAGCCCGACAGACCTTGCACCTGCTGCTTCTACATTATTTCTCATAATCTGAAGGCTTACCTCAATTTCATCCTTGTTTAACAGTCCGGCTTCAATAGCCACAATAGTGCCTCCATGGTAGTAAATTTCAGATTCGTCAATTCCGGGAAACTCTTCACAACGTATATATATATGAGGTTTGAATTTATTATTTTCATTGTCCCATAAATATTCCCTTGCATTTCTCTTTATACTGTCATATACATTACCCCATCTTATTTTTCTCTCATTGTTATTGCACAGCTCAATGAAATTATCCAGTGCTATCAACATCATAGCATTATCGTATATATCAATACCGGGGATTGACAATTCATCCAGTTTTACTCCCCATTTATGCCGGGGTTGGACGTCTCCCCAGTCTGCGGTTGTAGCTCCCCATATAAGGCCATATGTCTGATTGTACCTGTGTTTCATAAGAAAATCAAGCATTAATTCCATACGATCAATTACGCTGACCCCATTGACAATTTCATACAGCAAGTCATCATCGCCTGTTTCATTGATATATTTATAAACAGCCTGTATTAAAGATGTTTCCTGGTCAGTTTCTACCGTATTTTTGTGGAATACATAACCTGGCATATCATACCTTGAAAAAACGGCATAATTATCAACTATATAATCTGGGGAAACCTGTTCGTATCCATCTATCATATTACCGTCGAAACCCTGGAAATAAAAAAATTTCAAAAGTACGTCTCGTACTGTTTTATGCGGTAATACCCTGCACGAAAATTTTATAAAAGTGTTCAGATCCCTGGCCCAGACCTGGTTATACCCGTCTCCTGCATTGAAACCTGTTTTTAGTATGTTAAGGGCCATCTTTTCAACCCTGTCATAGTCTTTGTTATTACTGATTTGTGATTTTATTGATTCTGTGTTTTCCTGGGCATATGCTTTTAGCAAAACCGGTATGAACAGAAGAAAGAATAGAATCCTCTTAATGGTTCTCATAATTATACTGTTTAGCAATATACCATACTCGCATTTTCGATTACGGCTGTGCTTCCTTCGAGCCCTCCTGCAATCAGTCTCAGATTCCTCTCTGTAAGCCTTATTATATTAAGAGTGTTGCAAACTTCGTTGTTTAGACCGGTAAGCATGTATACATTTATTCTTTCTGTTTTGGATATCAGAGACAGAGCAGTACCACCGTTACCTGAATACTTATGCCTGAGCTCAGAAAAAATTTCCTGTTTATCATGGCCTTGAAGTATATTAAGAAATTCATCATTACCCATGCCATCACTGCATTCGGCGAGCAGAAACAGATTACCCCCGTCTCTTACAAAGGAAGCAGCGTTATGTAAGGATTTATGCGACTGGATAAAATTGATGTCTTTTGGGTAACCGCCTGTACTGGCAATAATATTATCATATTTTTCACCGTTCATTTTTCGGTATAGTCTGTCATAAACCATGCAGGCTGACAAAAAATCATCATATGTTTTTCCTATCATCAGCCTGGATATTTTTCCATCGACACCCGGTATTCCGCTTATTATGATTTTTTCAGGCATCAAACTGTCAATTTCACAGAGGTCTTCGGCTACCGGGTTGCCGTTCAAATTTCCGGACATGCATCCCGGCTGCAGTCTGTAATTATTAAAATCAATAAATAATTTGTGGTTTGAATAGATGGATTCCCTTTCTGCCATACCGGGGAACAGCAGTTTTCTTCCTCCTCCGTATCCGGCAAAATAATGATGTGTAAGTGAACCGAATAAGATCAGGTGGTCATGATCAAAGACATCTTTTCTTATTCTTACCTTTGTTCCTCTTTTTGTGGTTCCCAGGTTGATCATTAAATGAGCAGAATCACATTTATGATGAACAAATTCAAATCTGTTATATGTTTCACCGTAAATCTTAAGGCATTCCTTATCGCTTTGCCCGGGATGCGTACCATATGCAATAAAAAATCTTATTGTTTTGTTATTCAGTCCTTTACTTTCCAGTACCTCAATCAACCATGGCAGGTATTTATCATACTCACAGATCCTTGTTTTATCAGATACTACGATTGCGGCGGATGTAGCACCTGGTTTAAGTAAGTTTGAAAATTCCTTTTGGAATATTGTCTTTACGGGCTTACTCTCTTCAGGGTTAACTTTTATGAATTGTGTTTTTTCAGGGAGAGGAATTGTAATATGGTTTTTTCCGTATTTAAATCGATACTGCATGATCGTACTTTCTGGTTTGATCAGTAATACTTTATTTTTAAGTCAAGGTTATTATCAACCACCCAGTAGCACTTGTCTTCGCATGCATCCTCTATTACTTTAACCCGTGGCCTCGTTGAATCCACGGCAATATATTCATTACCGGATTTCTGAATAGATGATGTAACTGTGTATTCAGAATTAAGTGGTACCTGGTAATAAACCGTTGTATACGTTTTAACATTATATATTACCACACCGTCTTCTAATGTTCCCCGGTATATTGTAACATCGTATAGAATTCCGCTTGACCATGTATTATCAAGTTCAATTTTGAGGGTGCATGTGCTGGGTTCAATTAATTCACATTCATCGCAGTCGACTATGTAAAGCTCCTCACAGGCAGTGAGAAAGCAGGAGCTAAATAATAGCAATACTGTCAATATTTTAGTAATTCTTAAAACCATTTAATATTTTTTAGTGGCCCGCGCATTTTATCAAAATGTATGTCATAGGACAGACCTAGTCTGAACCAGCTGGGTCCTATCCTGTAAAGTTCAGTATTCATGTATTCATAGCCGGCATATACGTTTAGTTTACCTCTGTTCCACCTCAGCAATACCTGTGGCATTATTTTTATCTTATCGGGTGGCTTGATATTAGTGCCTCTATACTGGCTCGCTATCATATAGCCTGCGTTAAGATTAATATCCAGGGAAAAGTTACCACTGTAATAATCTTCAACAAGTTTAAATTGTCTTCCCACACCTGCATATATAATATACCTTTTATCATAATACTGGTAGTATGTGTCAGATGACTGCTCAACCAGAACCTTACTGAAAGAGGGTTTAAGTTCGAAGCCAGCATTAAGCATGATCTTGAGTATGGGATCTCTAAGACTAAGGCCTAACCTGGTATATGAGTCACGAAAACATGTTTTGATCCCTGCACTTATACTAACATGATCAAACCCTATGCCGGGAACTTTAGAAAATCCAGACCCATTTAATTCAGCCAGTATTTTTGTTCTTCCGTATTTCCGTGCAATCAATACAGGTGAGAATGCTTCACTATTTTTATAGTATTCAGGATTTATCTTTTCCATGAGGAATCTATATGCCTCATAATTGTTATTTCTTATTGCTATACCTAGGGCATCATATTTATAATTATTAACAGTATTCAGGTATGAGCCAGCATGCAATAATAAACTAAGCAGAAGCGTATCGTCGTTCTGGGCAGCAATCATAAGTGGTGTATATCCCTGGTTATCTGCTGTATTGGCATTTGACCCTGATTGCAGAAGAAGATCGCTTACATCTGCCTTGCCTGAATAGACTGCTGCCATTAATGGGGTTGTGCCGTCCTCCGTCCGTGCTTCAACAGATGCATTATAATATATAAGAAGATCGCACATATAAAAATATCCATATGCAGATGCATAATGCAATGGTGTTGCTCCATAACGATCTTTAATGTTTATATCTGCGTCTGCTCTTATAAGTTCTTCGGCAATCTCCACCCTGTTATCTTTGGCAGCTATAAGAAGGGCTGATTCTCCCTGGTTGGTCATAATTTCAATATTGGCTCTATGATCGAGCAGGGCCTTAACTGTATTCAGGTTATTATTGGCCACGGCATAAATAAGAGGAGTGATATTCTCGATATCGGTTACATCAACCTCTGCACCCAGTTTTATTAGCCGATGGACTTCTGAAGTATATCCCTCTGCAGCTACGATCATTAAATTAATATTCAAACCATCGGGATACGGAAGATAATCTGAAGTGTCAATAATGGATAAGTTTTGTTGTCCGTAGCTGCTTGTACCTAAAACAATTAAGAAAAATAGGATGCCTAAGTTACGCTGAAGTATATTATTAAAGGTTTTATACGTCATATTAATACAAATATAACAAAAGGTAAATATATGAAATCTACATATTGTATTTTAAGCATTAATTTTTGAAATTTGCATTGCTCCGTAAAAAAGGCTATATTGATTTAAAAGATATCAGCCAGGAATTAAATAATTTAATATTAAAGAAATGAATTGGAAAATAATGCTAGAGTTATGGGATTCAGAGTCATATAATAATAACCTTGCTCCTATTATAAAAGAACTGTCTTCTGAATTCGACCGCCTGGTTGGCTCCGCGCCTCCTCTCGGGTATAAACCCATCAGGGTAATAAATGACCTTTATTATGGTATGAGGATATATACCCCGCTATCTGAGGATCATTACAAGGTGGGATTAACAGTTGGTCATCTCACTTATGGTAAGGTGGCATACCAGTTTTCTCACGTGCTAAGTACTATTTACACAGATCCCCGGCAGCTTACATGGCTTGCAAATGCTTTGGCACATATGGCATCTTTCAGGTTCCTTGACTATTTTGCTGAAAAATGGATTGATAATTGTCCCGGTCCCGAATTCGAAGGGGAATACGAAGCTTTCTCTTCACTGAAATCTGAAAAAATAAGGACAGCATTCCAGAATGTTGATATAATGCTAAACCTGGCCTCAAATGAGTGGATTAAAGAAGAAGTCAGGAAGCTGGACCAGAGTATGGATTATGCTCCTGCCGTTCTTTTCGATCTAATAGGTCTTGAGTTGCAACCCCTCTTCAGGGAAGATCATACATGGAGAATTTTTCCATACCTGGGCAAAGGAACGAGGACTCCTCTCAATGATCCTGATGACCTGAGGTGCAGGCCAAGGGCAAAACCAGATTTTGATAACCTGAGGGCAGCCGTCCCTTCTGATCTAAAAGACCTGGTTGACAAGATATATCACAGGCTACACTAGGAATTTTGATTCACTGATTGTTAATAAATTTATTATTTGTTAACTCATACTATTTTATATCAGGTTTCATTTTTTTCCGTTTTATTATCTTTACGGCATTATTTTTTAGCATGAAGGGGCAATATTACAGATATATTTTACTTTTTATATTCTTTGCAGTTTTGAGCCATAACCCGGATTCAATTGAGGGAAGGGGCTTAACAAAAACTGTTTTTTCTGCTGAGAATGCAAGGATAAGAAATGATCATAATGATTATGAGTATTCATCCTATTTAGACAGGTCATTCAGTAATTTTCTACGATACTGGAACATAAATGGAGCATCAGTAGCTGTTGTCAGGGATGGAAAACTTATGTTTGCAAAAGCATATGGACTTGCCGACACAAGCAAAAATATTTCACTACAGCCATATCATAAATTCAGGATCGCCAGTATCTCGAAACTGGTTACTGCTACTGCAATAATGAAACTGCAAGCTGAAAATAAGATCAGTCTCAGAGATAATATTTTTGGTCCGGGAGGAATACTTGACAGGGAATATTTTAGGGATCCAGAAGATAAAAGAGCCTATGATATTACGGTGGCTCATCTGCTAGCCCACCAGGGTGGATGGAGTCACAGATACGGCGACCACATGTTTATGCCACGTGTTGTGGCTGATTACCTGGGAAAGGATTTACCTGTATCTACTGAGGATATTGTGAGGTTTGCTCTTGATAAAAGATTACATTATACCCCGGGCATGGGCAGATCATACTCAAACCTGGGATATGCAATACTGGGGTTGGTAATAGAAGAGGTGACAGGATCATCATATGAAGATTATTGTCAGAAGGAAATATTTGAGCCTCTCGGAATATACGATTTTGAACTGGCCAAAAACCTTTACGAAGAGAAGGATCCTCTTGAAGTCAGGTATTATGAACCTGGTGATGCTATTCTGAAAGAATCAATATACGGAACAGGAGAGCTGCTTCCGGCCCCTTACGGGGGTAATGATATTGAAGCTCTGGGTGGTGCAGGTGCATGGATTGCCACAGCTCCTGACCTGCTGAAATTTATAGCCTGTATCGACGGGCACCCTGAGATTGACGATATACTTCCTGACCCTTCAATAAGATTTATGACAGACCAGAGCAACGGTTTTGCCCCTGTAGGATGGAAAGCAACAAAAGAAAATGGGTACTGGTGGCGAACAGGTTCATTTGCAGGCACATCTGCCATGGTTAAACGTTGCCCTGATGGGACATTATGGGCAGTACTGCTAAATACCAGTACCTGGAAGAGTTCAATGTTTACTACGGATATCAACATATTAATGTCGAGGGTAATCAGGAATATCCGGTCGTGGCCTGATACTGACCTGTTCTCATATCTGCTGCCCGTACCATTAGATGCTCCACAGGGAATTGACGACTAAATAAATTTAACACCGGATATGTGTTTTACCGTTAATGTTAATATTATAAAGGAAGAACTGGAGAAACGATTCAACACTTCTTTTATTGATCATGAGAATTTTCACCCCAGCTACTATTATCATGCAACTTCATTACCTGAATTACCCGTTGCAGGACATTTCGATAGAGTATTCAATATAAGATTGCTGAAGTGGGGTCTTATACCGGGCTGGACTGAAGGGGAGGAGGAGGCTCAGAAAATTAGATTCATGACATTCAATGCCAGAGCGGAAACACTTGCAACCAAACCCTCATATAAATATTCTTTAAGAAGCAGGAGATGCATAGTACCTGTAAGAGGATTTTTCGAATGGCAACATAAAGGAGGAGTAAAAATACCATGGTATATTTATCTTGCCCATTCAGATATTATGTTGTTGGCTGGTTTATATGATACATGGAAGAATCCTGGAGGCAATGAAAGTATAAATACATTCACTATAGTCACAACCAGAGCAAATAATCTGCTTTCTGAGATACATAATACAAAGAAGCGAATGCCACTGATTTTAGAAGAAGAGAAAGCAGAGAAATGGCTTGATATTAATACTGGTGATGTTGATATTGAAGAGATGCTTGAACCTCACCCGGATGCATTACTGAAAGCTCATACTGTCAGCCCGCTTATAAGCAGTAAGAGGGTCAACAGGAATACCCCTGAGCTGATAGAGGCATATAATTACCCTGATCAAACTGCCCTCTTTTAACAATAAGCCCTGGCAACCTGGAATAAGATTTGTCGGGCACTATTGCGCTACGAACTGATAGGTTATTGTCCCTTCCTGTTTCCTTGGTGACGAGAGATCAGGATTAAACCTGGTCCTTTTTATTGCATTCACGGCAGCTTCCAGTAAACATTCGCTGGATGTTGAGCTCTCAGTTTCATTATAGCTGAATCCTGTAATCTCTCCTGCAGGATCAACCGTAATATTCATCACGACTATACCCGCATTTTCGCATTTATAAATAGGAATTGGTAAATTAATATGGTGCCTGCCGGGTAGATTGTAGTAAACCCTAGTTGGCCCGTCATAATTGGCTGCCAGTTCATTTGCCGACATCTGCTCAGCAAGGTCAATACTGTCCTCCTTTCCTGCCTCAAATGCAGTATCGCCTTCATCCATTTCATCGAGAAGATTTTTCTGGCGATCGATATAATTATCCTCCCCCAGCTTGCCCTCTGCTATCATTTCTTCCTTTACCCTGTCAATATAATCTTCCTTATTTATATCTATTTCTTTATTACTTGCAATATTTCTTATTATATCGGTAAACCTGTCATCTCCCTTAAATAGCTCCTCAAGCGTAACAGGAGCCTCAATAGTCTGATCCTCCTTGAATTCCCTGTCAGGTTCAAACTCAACCAGGAATTCAGATTGTTTCTCATGATACATTGATGACAGCTTGGCGGACATAAATATTATTCCCGCAATTATATGGATTATAACTGTCCCTATAATGCCTACTATTTTACCTTCGTGCCTTTTCATATCTTTAACGGATACGAAATTATAAATTATTATTTTTACCACCTTATATATATAGAATAAACTCGATAATTAATGCAGCAATCGATTATCCTGGAACAAATATCCTACCTGGCAGTTCTTGTCCTGATAGGTGTTCTTGCTTCAAAAATTGGAATAATTAAGGAACAGGCAAGGGATGCACTGGTAAAAATTATATTTAACATAACATTACCTCTCCTCCTGTTTACCAATTTCAGTAAACTTGAGATGAGTCCTGAGATACTCAGAAACAGTTACATTCTAATAATTATCTCTTTGATAATGATTCTTTTAATGTTGCTGTTTGCCTTTCTGTTTTCATTGTTTTTCAGGATGAAGCATGAACAGAAATCCGTTTTTATTCCTCATAATGCTTTTGGTAATGTTCTTTATTTTGGTTTTCCGGTAGTAAATGCACTTTTTGGTGAAATGGGCCTTTTCTATGCAAGCATATATGCTTTTGTATCAATTATGCTTCTGTGGACCGTTGGAATATATGTTATAACAAGGAAAGGGGGCATGAGTTTTAGTGAGAGTATGAGGAATATGATCAACCCTAATTCAGTTGCAATACTCGCGGGTTTTATTCTGTTCCTGCTTAATGTGAAAATACCCGTGTTCCTGCTCAAGCCGTTTGTCAGCCTGGGCGGAACAACAATATACCTTTCAATGCTATATATAGGAGCACTGCTCGGCCTGATGAAAGTCAGAGGTGTCTTTTCAAATAAATATGTCTACCTTACTTCTTTTAATAAAACTCTCCTTTTTCCTTTACTTTTTATCCTGGGATTTGCTGCATTGCCCTTTAATATGGCAGCAGGGATCGACCCTCTTATTATTTACGTGGTAATAATTGAGGCTGCAATGCCGTGCATGGCAAACATAGTTATAATCGCCAAGATGTATAAGGTTGACGATCATCTGGCAACTGCCAACGTATTTGTTTCCACCGTTATGAGTATCATTACATTGCCATTTATTTACTGGTTTATGAGCCAGTTTCTATAAAACACAGGTACTACAGCAGCTTTATTCATATTGTTCAGAATGTCAGGAGACACTTAAAATTAAAACTTCTGCCCGTGAGGTAATTGGGTACCGCGTATTGCCTGGTTTCACCACTGAGGTTATTAACTGTCGTAAGCCAGTTGTAGGATATTGTATTCCGGATATCAAGGAGATTGAAGATTTCAAACCCTGCTATTATTTCATCAAAGAATGAGAAGGGGCTACCTTCATTAGTTGAGTATTTGCTTTTCAGTACCTTGGTAAATCCTATGTCAACCCTCCTGTATGATGGCATTCTGTGATAACTGTCATATCTGTTAGTATAAGGAGAGCTCACAGGGATTCCAGTACTATAGTGCAGATTAAGGTGTGCCCTGTATGTGGGATTGGAGGGGAAATAGTCCTGGAAGAATAAATTAACTGAAAACCTGCTATCAGATGGTGCAGGGAAAAAACCATATCCATCATCTGTTATATCATGCTGCGCATCCATCAGTGATAAGGATATCCATGACTCAGCATTTTTTACAAATTCACCGTTAAGCCTGAGATCGATTCCTCTTACGAAGCCCCTGGCAATGTTTTCAGCTGAATAGATAATTCTGACATTATCATATTTATAAGGTATTAAATACTTAAGGTTCTTGTAATATATTTCTCCTGTTAGCCTGAATGGAGTAACTCCTATTGTAAAATCATAATTTGCCCCTATTACTGTATGAACTGATTTTTGTGAACGGATATCCTGGTTTATCCGGCCTGATGGATATCTCATTTCCCTGTAGTGCGGTGGCTGATAATATACGCCTCCTGATAAATAAAATCTTACACTGTTAGATGGCGGGCTCCATGAAGCTGAGACCCTCGGACTGAACAGGAATTCATTTGAGAAAGACCAGTAACTTAATCGTGCCCCCCCTGTAAAAATGAATCGATGACCTGAAAGGCTGAGTGTATAATTATCAATTATATATGCTTCAAGCCTTCCGGTTGACATAATGGTGTCATTTAGTATTACATTACTGAGCGTAAGCTGACTATCCGAATAAGGTATGCTGAAACCAGCAGAATCAATTTTTTCCCATTCCCTTATTTTATCAATCCCTTTTTCATTATTGTATTTAATTCCCCAGCTTAGCATGTTATTGCTGTTTTCCCATCTCCCTTTATAATTAAAAGTGAAAATTTTAAAGCGTAAAATATTTCTTGCATGATAAAGCCAGCTACCAACACCCACATTCATTATACTGTCACCAAAGTTCTCTGAGCCCATATCCTTGTCCAGCAGGTTAAGCGCATATGATCCTCTTATATCATAGTTTTCCTCTTCAACCGAACTATAATAGTGTACTATTAGTTTGTTGTTTAATCCAGTCTCTGATGCCAGGCTAAGCGTTAATGCAAGGTTTAAGGAATTATAACTGTCAGTTTCGGAGCCGTCATAAAGTACGTATAACTGGTATGCTTCGTTAATATTCCCGAAGGTACTTCTTCTTGAAGCGGGTATAAATGAGTATGTGTTTGAGTTGTAGCTACCCATAAGACTGAGGTCTGCACGCTTTGATAAGCTATACTTCATTAATGTCTGGATATCATAAAAGGACGGTTTGTAATTACCTTTAGTGTCGAGTGTCTGCAAGAGAAGCTGGTTAGTTTTATAGCGTGCTCCAGCAAGGAAACTGAACCTGTTATCGTTTGCTTTACCTTCAACATGAAATGTATTTAAAAGCAATCCTGTTTTTACTGATCCCCTGAGATCTTCGGGCTCCCTGTACCTGATATCCAGTACAGATGACATCCTGTCACCATACATAGCGTTGAAGCCCCCGGCAGAGAACCTTACACTTTTTATCAGATCAGGGTTTAGAATACTCAGACCCTCTTGCTGACCAGTCTTAATAAGTGCCGGATGGTATATCTCAATATCATTTATGTAAACCAGGTTTTCATCAAAATTACCACCTCTGACGGTGTACTGGTTTGATAGTTCATTGCCCGAGTTTACACCGGGAAAGGATACCAGTAGTTTTTCTATACTGCCTGATACAGATGGTATAAGCCGTATATCTTTAAGAGGTAAATTCTTAAGTGTAGGTGCGTCTCTTTGTCCTAACTCAGTTATTATTACTTCTCCCAGCCTTGTCATCATGGGTTTAAGTATGGTATTAATTACCAGAGTATCAGGCTTGGCCGTAAAATTCATTTCATGATAATCATATCCTATTATGGAGAATACAATATGGTGAATATCATTATCAGCAGGAAGAGATAGTGAATATGACCCGTCTTCTCCGGAATAGGTACCGTAAGGCAAATCCTTAATTCCAATATTAACAAGGGCTAATGGCATGCCTGAGGTATCACTGACATATCCTTTGATCACTGTCATATCAGTTTGCCCTGATACCTGCATGAAGCAAAACACGAAGATAGAAAAGAAAACAGTTCTGGCCATTAGGGTAAGCTTATCAGGTTAGTTTTAATCCTTATTATTATCCCTGTCTTTCTTTTTCTTTGAATCTTTGTTTTTGAGAAGGCCGTTCTTTAGTCCGTCAATGAATTTAGCCCAGGCAAACGGGTTGAAGAGGTTATTTACGGGAGTCTGGTTTCTGGTCATTATCCTTTCTGCTTCCTGCCGCATGGCATACCTGTGTCCTGCCTCAGGAGTTATTTCCATATTTTCATTTATCTGCATCTCAATAAGAGCGAGATTCGTCTCCATGTTATTGATCTCAATTTCCATCGGACTGACATACTCGACAACTGCCCTCTTAAATTCTTCGTATGTCCTCCATGGCAAGACCAGAACAGAGCCTATGTTAATTGTGTCAATCTCCATGATAACATCAATTGTAAATACCGGGTTATCCACTCCAGGTGGTATTCTTATAAATGCAGGCTGGTAACCAATAGAGGAAAAGATCAAAGTATCGCCCGGATATGAAATTATTGAAAATATCCCTCTTTCATCAGTATCGGAGCCTGTTCTCAGACCTTTGGAAATAATGTTGACATACTTTACAGGCATGTTCTCATTGTCAAAAACAAGCCCATTTACCTGGACATAGTGTAAAGGAGATATCTCCTGTGATAATAGACCAGGTACCGAAAGCAAAGAGAGTATGATTATTGATACTAACCGATTCACCGAATATCAATATAATTATTTCATAAAGAAATACAAATAGATTTGATTAAAGAAACATTGAACTCATTTTATGATATTTTTAACTAATGCTCATTTAAGGGGAGGCAGGCTAATATTTCATACCAAACCTCTGTTAATGAGTAAAATTTAGGTACGGGTGAATTAATATTTAATACAGGTGCCACTTCCTCGACATACCCTGTATGCTGTTATAAAGCAGTACAAATAGCCTAAAGCGCAATATAACAATTCAACAATAATTAATATCTTTAAACAAATAAATGCAAGCGATGAAGAAAATACTAGTAGTAGGTTCCAGTAATGATTGTCGCAGTCTTATTATGGAAGGATGGTTGAGGTATTATTCAGGCAGTGAAGCCATGATATACAGTGCCGGTTATAGCCCTTCTGAAGTTAATCCACTTGCTGTAAAAGTAATGATGGATTCAATGATTGACATTACCGGCAGCGAACCAAATTCCATTATGGATTTACCCGAGAAAGAATTCGATTATATAATAAATATGGCTGAAGAAAAAGGAAGGGTTATCATAAGCGAACTTCCGGGTAATCCTACGGTAATTGAAAAGACATCACAGGATTGTCGCACACTAGAAGGAGATGAAAAGATGATTCTTCAGAAACTGGCAGCCATAAGGGATTCGCTTGAAGATTTTTGTTTTGATTTTGTGAATGAACATATACGGAATCTGATTCCCGGCAATCTTGGGGATCATCTAAAACAGGATGATTGATAATCATTAAAATAATATTTTATGTCCAAATTAATGTTACTGGGTGATGAAGCTGTTGCCCAGGCTGCTATAGATGCAGGTTTAAGTGGTATGTATGCATATCCAGGCACCCCGTCGACCGAAATAATGGAATATATACAGGCATCTCGTGATGCTGCTGCCTTAAATATCAGGCGAGACTGGTCGGCTAATGAGAAGACTGCTATGGAGGCTGCACTGGGGATGTCATATACCGGTAAACGCGCCATGGTTGCAATGAAGCATGTAGGCCTTAATGTTGCAGCCGATGGTTTTATCAATTCCGCAATGACTGGCATTAATGGAGGTCTGATAGTGGTAGCCGCTGACGACCCTTCAATGCACTCCTCTCAAAATGAGCAGGATTCCCGGTTCTATGGCAAATTTGCATTGGTGCCCACCTTTGAACCGTCAAATCAGCAGGAAGCATATGACATGGTCTTTGAAGCTTTCCAGGTATCAGAAAAATATAAAGTACCGGTACTTTACAGAATAACAACACGCCTTGCCCATTCAAGAAGTGCTGTTCAGCAGAAGGAAAAATTACCGCAGAAAGAATTTAGTTTTCCCTCTGATCTGAGACAGTTCGTTTTGCTTCCCGCTATAGCCAGGAGGAAATATAAGGTGCTGGTAGCAAATTATGAATCACTTGCAGTTGATGATGAATATCAAAAGAGTAACTGGTATATTGACGGGAATGATAAATCATTGGGTATTGTGGCATGCGGCCTTGCATATAATTATCTTGCGGAAAACTGCAAAGGCAGACGATGCAAATACCCTGTTGTAAAGATAGGTTCTTATCCTGTTCGTGAAGACTTACTTGCAAGGCTTAAAAATGATTGTGAAAGGATCCTTATACTAGAAGAAGGATATCCCTTCTTAGAGGAAATGATGAAAGGATTCCCCAGGTCAGGCAATAAAATTATGGGAAGACTTGACGGAACGCTTCCCAGGGACGGTGAATTAAATCCAAATCTTGTAGCTAAAGCACTGGGTCTGCCGTCAGGTTATGGAAAGGATGTTCCGGATATAGTGCGTAAACGACCTCCATCCCTTTGTAAAGGATGTGGGCATGCTGATATGTTTAATGCACTTAATGAGGCAATGGCAGATTATGGCCCGGGCAGGGTCTTTTCCGATATAGGCTGCTATACCCTAGGAGCATTACCTCCCTATAATGCCATAAATTCATGTGTCGATATGGGAGCATCTGTTACCATGGCAGTGGGTGCTTCTGATGGCGGTATGTTTCCGTCAGTGGCAGTTATTGGAGATTCCACCTTTACTCATTCAGGGATGACCGGGTTGCTGGATGCAGTGATAAAAAAAGCAGCGGTCACAATAATAATATCAGACAATTCAACAACAGGAATGACAGGAGGGCAAAAATCCCATGCAACCAACAGGCTCGAATCAATATGTGAAGGGTTGGGTGTTGAAAATGATCATTTAAGGATAATAAATCCCTTAAGAAAAAATCATGAAGAAAACACTGCAGTACTGAAAGAAGAGATTGCTTATAAAGGCGTATCTGTAATTATATCGCAGCGTGAATGTATTCAAACAGCGGCTCGAAGGAAGAAAAAGGAAATTGAAAAAAATAAATAGAGAAAATATGAAAAATGATATTATACTATCAGGCGTGGGAGGACAGGGAATACTGTCAATAGCTGCAGTAATAGGTTATGCTGCAGTTGACACCAACCTGTATATAAAACAGGCTGAGGTACATGGAATGAGCCAGAGGGGAGGGGATGTCCAATCACATTTTCGCCTCTCTGATGAACCTGTTGCCTCTGATTTAATTCCATACGGAGAGGCCGATATTATCCTGTCGGTTGAACCGATGGAGGCTTTGCGATACCTACCATGGCTTTCGGACAATGGCTGGCTGGTTACTAATAGTAATCCCTATGTTAATATACCTGACTATCCGGAAAAAGAAGAATTGTTGAATGAGATAAGAAAAGTAAAAAATAATCTTATCGTCGATGCCGATAGCATCGCAAAAGAAATCGGTTCTATAAAAGCTGCAAATATTGTAATGCTTGGTGCCGCATCTCATTTTATTAATCTACCCTTGGAAAGCCTTGAAAATGCTGTACGTAAACTATTTGGAAGGAAGGGAGATGAAATAATTGAGCTAAACCTAAATGCATTATCTGCAGGCCGTGACCAATATATTACCTGACGATTATATCTTTAACACCTACCTTATGAACCTTGTCAATTCAACTCAACGCTTTATTGCCATTATATTGCTATCGGTGCTGGTAGTTGGCGTAAGAGCTTCCGGAGATGAAGTGCGCCGTAAATTATGCATGGATGATAACTGGAAATTTCATTTTGGACATGCCGCTGACCCGGAAAATGATTTTGGTTTCGGTCTGGAAAATATTTATTCTAAAACCGGAAATGCTGGAAAGACAGCAATCTCAAAAACTTTCGACGATAGTAACTGGAGAATCCTTGACCTTCCTCATGACTGGGCTGTAGAGTTACCTTTCCAGGAGTCAGACAACAGGGATGTAATGTCTCACGGGTATAAGCCAGTAGGAGGTTATTTCCCTGAATCGAGCATTGGCTGGTACAGGAAGCACTTCAGTGTTGATGGTGCTTATTCTATGAAGAAGTTTATTATTCAGTTTGATGGCGTCTTTAGGGATAGTAAATACTGGATTAATGGCCATTACCTTGGTGAAAATGAAAGCGGGTATATCGGAAAATCCTTTGATATAACAGATTTCATTGATTTTGATGGAGAGAACGTACTCGTCGTAAGGGTTGATGCTAGTCAGTATGAGGGCTGGTTTTATGAAGGAGCAGGTATTTATCGCCATGTATGGTTGCATATTCATGATAACATGCATCTCGTACCGGAGGGTTTATTTATTTATTCGGAAACGGAAAATGGTGTAACAAGTGTGCTGGTTGAAAATGAAATAGAAAATCTTTACCGTGATACAAGGACGGTAAGCATACAAAATAAACTGGCTGATCGCGAAGGGAATATAATTTGTACTGGTGAAGAGTTTATTATTGATATTGAGAGCTATAGCAATGCAATAGTCTGGGATGAATTGATTTTTGATAATGCCCGACTCTGGTCACCGGATGATCCATACCTGTACCGTGTGATCTCAGAAATCAGATACGGTAATGAAATTACTGACAGGATAATAACAAGGGTTGGTATTAGAAATATTAAAATTGATCCGGAAAAAGGCTTATATCTAAATGATGAGCATGTTAAAATTAAGGGAGTTAATTGCCATCAGGATCATGCCGGATTAGGTAGCGCATTACCGGATTATTTGCAATATTACCGAATACGGCTGTTAAAGGAAATGGGAGCAAATGCCTACCGGACGAGTCATAATCCACCAACCCCTGAACTGCTGGAAGCCTGTGATAGCCTGGGTATGCTTGTTATAGACGAGACCAGGCTTTTTAACAGTGGGCCTGAATATATTGATCAGTTGAAACGCCTGGTCAGAAGAGACCTCAACCATCCATGTATCTTTATGTGGTCTATTGGTAATGAAGAAGGATGGGTGCAGACTAACGAAACAGGAAAGAGAATAGCATTGAGCATGCTGGCTGAGTTGAAAAAATTGGATCCTTCCCGCCCGGTAACTTATGGTGCCGACCTGGCTAACCACTTTGAAGGAGTTAATGAGGTTATACCTGTGAGAGGATTTAATTACAGAATTCAAGGAATCGAGGATTATCATAATGATCATCCATGGCAACCGACCATCGGGACAGAAATGGGAAGTACCGTTACAACACGTGGTATATATGAAAAAGATACGATACAGTGTTATCTGCCCGACCATGACCTTAATGCACCATGGTGGGCTTCGCTTGCAGAATACTGGTGGTCAATCGCTGCCGATAAGGATTGGTTCATGGGGGGATTTATCTGGACCGGGTTTGATTACAGGGGCGAACCAACACCTTTCCAATGGCCTAACATTAATTCCCATTTCGGAATAATGGATATGTGCGGCTTTCCCAAGAACCTCTATTATTATTACCAGTCATGGTGGACTGATAAGGATGTACTCCATATCTCACCTCACTGGAACTGGAAAGGGCGTGAGAGGGATACCATTGAGGTATGGGTGAACACCAATGCTGAAAATGTTGAACTGTTCCTTAATGATGAAAGCCTGGGCACAAAGGAGATGAAACCGAACAGCCATCTTAAATGGAGAGTGAAATATGAACCCGGAACGATAAAGGCTGTGGCGCAGAAAAACGGACGCACTATAAGTGAAAGCCGGACTACAACAGGTGATCCCTACCGCGTTGTTCTCGTACCAGACAGGGATGAACTGATTGCTGATGGAAGAGATGCCACAGTGATTAACGTACATGTTGAAGACAGGGAAGGGAGGGAAGTACCTGATGCTACAAACCTAATTAATTTTACTCTGGAGGGATCAGGACGGATTATTGGTGTAGGAAATGGTGATCCCAGCAGCCATGAACCGGATAAATTTTTAGAAGGTAATTATAAAAGACATCTCTTCAGCGGTAAATGCCAGGTAATTATCCAGTCTTCCGATGAACCAGGGGAAATACGATTTAGGGCAAATTCCGGAGGTCTGATTGAAGATACAATAATCTTAAGGTGTGAAAAATAAATATTAGAAACATAAAGTATGAATAATCAAATTATTATAAGTGTATTGTTTATAATATTACTGGCATTTTGCAAACCGGCTGAAAGGCATCAAGCAGTAGTATCTGAATTTGAAGAAGTCAGTCAGGTTGATTCGGGAAGAGCTGTTGCAGTTATGCTCACTGCCTACAGTACAACGCTTGTGGCAGACGGCAAGGATAATACAATGCTCAGGGTAGCCGTAACGGATAGTGCGGGCAGAGAAATACGTTCAGCATCAAATGAAATAAGGATATATATCAACGGGGATGGTATGGTAACGGGTACCGGGCCTGATGTGGAACTCTCAAGTGCAGTTGATACAAGCGGTACTGAATATCTTGAATACAGGCTGGAAAATGGACTGGCATGGTTAATCTTTCGGGCCGGTGACCAACCGGATAAAATAAAAGTTGAAGTAAGGGCAGATAAATTATGGGCCGGTTCGCATGAAATACATACAATACCAGATGATGTGGAATTGCTCGTTCCTGAGCAAGGGCAGATAAAATCTGCTGATATACAATATGAAAGAATGATTGGGGCTGATATATCATTCCTGCCGCAGTTCGAGGACAGGGGAAGGAGGTATTTTGAGAACGGGATAGAGAAAGATGCCGTCAAGATACTGTCTGACCATGGATTTAATTATATAAGACTGCGGATATTCGTAAATCCGGATAATGAAAAAGGTTATTCACCTGATCGTGGTTTCTGTGATCTTGAACATACACTTCAGATGGCAAAGAGAATAAAAGACGCAGGGATGAAACTTCTTCTTAATTTTCACTATAGTGATTATTGGGCTGATCCGCAACAGCAAAATAAACCGGCAGAATGGTCTTCTCTGGATTTTGAAGATCTAAGAGACACATTGATGATATATACTGCAGACGTACTGAGAACACTCGAGTTACAGGGTACGCCTGCGGATATGGTACAGGTAGGAAACGAGATTAACCATGGATTGCTCTGGCCTGAAGGCCACATCAGCAAACCGGATCAACTGGCTGATTTACTTAAGGCAGGAGTGGAAGGAGTGAAAATGGTTGATGAGAACATTCCAGTTATGATGCATGTGGCTCTGGGCGGACAGAATGATGAAGCTGTGTTCTGGTACGATAATATGATAGCAAGAGGAGTAAAATTCGATATTATGGGAATCTCTTACTATCCACGATGGCATGGCACACTTGATGATCTTAAAAAGAATCTTACAGATCTTGTAATAAGATATAAAAAACCTGTTAATGTGGTCGAATATTCAGACTTCAGGGAAGAGGTGCACCAAATAGTATTTGACCTCCCCGATGATATGGGAACAGGCACCTGCATATGGGAACCAATAGGTTTCAGAGGCAGCCTCTTTGACAGGGATGGAAATGTTATTGAAGGTATGATGCTATATGATGATCTAAGTAACAAATACCTTGAATAAATAAAATCTGTCTGTTCTGCAACACTTTTTTATTCCTGAACCGGAAGGATTATTACATTTGCTGAAATCCCTAAGCTAGTCATACTATGAAAAAAACATTTGTCATTACTATTATTCTATTAACTACTACTGTAATCTATTCGCAGAAAGCCAATTTTAAAGCCGCAGAGAAATTCAGGTCCTCGAATATTAACCAGAAAATAGGAGATACCAGGGTAAGGACCAACTGGATCCATGAAACAAATAGATTCTGGTACTCATATAAAAAGTCTGATGGCAAAAACTATTATTATGTCGACGCTGATACAAAAACAAAGAAAGCGATGTTCGATAGCCGGTATATGGCTGCTGAAATACATAAATTAATACATCGCCCTTTTAACCAGCTTGACCTCCCAATTGAGGATATAGAATTTGAGAAAGAAAGTTCAACCAGGTTCACTTTTAAGATCGATTCTATACGTTTTCTATACGATATGAGCAACAGGAATCTGGTTATTAAAGACACTGTTCCTAAAGAAGACAGGAGTGAAAGATGGGCAACATATAGTCCTGACAGTACATGGATTGCATATGCAAAAAACCATAACCTGTTTATAATGAAGACAAATGATCCTGACAGTATAGAAATACAGTTAACCACCGATGGGGAGCTTAATTACGGTTATGCAAGCAGCAGGGCTGATACAACGAAAGATAAGAAGGTAAGGAGTATTGCCAGATGGTTCGAAAACGAAGAGAAACTATATGTTATCAAATCAGACAGCAGAAAGGTGGGAGATCTTTTTGTTATTAATTCATTGGCTGACCCGAGGCCAGAACTGGAAACATATAAATATTCGATGCCCGGCGAAGAAAATGTTCCGCAGCTTGAGTTGATAATATTTGTGGTGGAAACAAAGGAAAGGATAGACGTTGATGTTGCAAAATGGAAGGATCAGAGACTTAATGTCAGATGGACTGCCCAGGAAACAGCTGATAAAATGATTGTTGAACGTAAGAAAAGAGATCTGACTGAACTTGAGATATGTATGGTTGATGCCAATAAAGGTGATCTGAAGGTTCTCTTCAACGAAACGCAATATCCATATATCTACGATGGCTATGGTTATGGAGAGCTTGCTGTACTGAACGAAGGGAATGATATTATCTGGTGGTCAGAGAGGACTGGCTGGGGACAACTCTACCTCTACGATGGGGATGGCAATATGAAAAGACAGATTACCAGTGGATATTTTGTAACCGGTAACATTGAACGTATTGATACAACGGGAAGAGAATTATTCGTTGAAGCGTTTGGTCGTGAAGAAGGCATACACCCATATTACACTATGCTGTACAGGGTTTCCATTGACGAAGGCGGTATGAAGCTTATTAGCCCTGAGGATGCTGATCATACTTTCAGCATGTCAAAAACAAATGATTACTGGGTCGATACATATTCCAGGGTTGATATGGTGCCACGTTCTGTGCTTCGGGATGTTAATGGTAATGTACTGCTTAAGCTTGAAGAACCCGATCTTTCACAGGTTTATGAAACAGGATGGCAGATGCCGGAGCGTTTCGTTGTTAAAGCCAAGGATGGGGTTACTGATCTGTATGGGGTAATGTTTAAACCTTTTGATTTTGATTCGACCCGTAAATATCCCATTATCACATATGTATATCCGGGTCCACAGACTGAGTCTGTACCATATTCATTTTCAATCAGTCAAAGATATAATACTGCACTGGCCCAGCTTGGTTTTATAGTCGTTAGTTTCGGCCATAGGGGAGGAAGCCCTCAGAGGAATAATTATTACCACACCTACGGCTATAATAATTTGAGGGATTACGCTCTGGCCGATGATAAATATGGAATTGAGCAGCTTGCCGACAGGTATGATTTTATAGATATTGAAAAAGTTGGCATATATGGCCATTCCGGGGGCGGGTTTATGAGTACGGCAGCCCTGCTTACGTACCCGGATTTTTATGATGTTGCTGTTTCATCCGCCGGTAACCATGATAACAATATATATAACCAGTGGTGGGGTGAAACACATCATGGTGTAAAGGAGATTGAAAAGAAGGTGAAAGCAAAGAAAGAGGAGAACGACACTGAGGAAGGATATCCTTCTGAACAGCAGGATAGTGTAAAAACTGACATTACCTTTAAGTCAGATGTTCCCGTTAACCAGGATCTGGCAAAAAATCTTAAAGGTCATCTTCTCCTTGTACACGGGGATATAGATAATAATGTTCACCCGGGAAACAGCATCAGGGTTGTTGATGCTCTGATTAAGGCTAATAAAAGGTTTGACTTTATGATAATGCCCGGACAAAGGCACAGCTTTGGGAAGTATACAGAGTACTTTGAAACGATGATGTGGTATTATTTCTCTGAGCATCTCCTCGGGGATTACAGAACAAATGTGGAGCTGAAGGAATACTAGGTTTACTGGATGCTGGGTGAGCCATGTAATCAGAGATTGACTATCGACAATGATTATTCAATACTTGCCCAGCCATAACCTTACTTTGTCAGCGGTAGCAGGGCAGGGGCTTCCCATCTTTGCTTTTCGAACTTTGGCTTGCAGAACAGACCCACGCCAGCGAAGGTGGAGCATTGGCTCTAGCCTGAATTATTATTCCAATATTTAAAATTTTATTAATATTGAATATAATCAACCCTGCAGCCTATGAAGAAATTGTTCTTTTTGTTGCTCATAACTCTGCCAGCTATTAAGCTTACTCCTCAAAAGGCTGTTATATATGAGGAGATGAAGGAGATGAAAACATATCCCTTCAGTGACCCCGACCCTCTGCCCCGGCCAGGTAAGATATACCCTTACTATCGTTTTGATGGTTACTCTGTGAATCCTGTGATGCAGGAATGGACCATGGTGTGCATGGAAAATGATTGGATTAAATTATGGATAGCGCCGGAAATAGGTGGTAAAATATATGGAGCACTGGATAAAACGAACGGTAAATATTTTATTTATTATAATAATGTGGTTAAGTTCAGGGATATAGCTATGAGGGGTCCATGGACCAGTGGTGGAATAGAGATGAATTTTGGAAGTATCGGTCATTCTCCCACTACATCAAGCCCGGTGGATTATTACGTCAGGATGAATCCTGACAGCAGTGTCTCATGTTTTGTAGGTGCCCTCGATCTTCCCGGCAGAACGGAATGGAGAGTTGAAATATACCTCCCTGCTGATAAGGCATTGTTCCAGACAAGGGTTAAATGGGAGAACCCGTCATCAATCGGGACATCATTATACCACTGGATGAATGCTTCCGCTGATGTGACTGATGACTTGAGGTATTATTTCCCGGGAACCAGACACACAGATCATTCAGGTAATATTTACCCCTGGCCGGTTAACGAAGAGGGAAAAGATATTTCCATTTATCTGAATAATGATTTTGGCGGTGACCACAGTTATCACGTACTGGGTAAATATACAGACTGGTTCGCAGGATATTATGAGGATGGTGATTATGGATTTGGACACTGGTCACTCTATCCCTTGAAGACAGGCAAGAAAATATGGATGTGGGCTCTTTCACGTCAGGGTGAAATATGGAAATTTTTGTTGACCGATACTGCAGAAAATAAACAGTATACTGAAATACAGACTGGGCTCATTTATAACCAGGCAGGTTCAGGCAGCACATATTCCACTTTTAAACATCTTGAGCTGGAACCCGGATCAGAACTGTTTATAAATGAAAGATGGTTTCCTCTCTCAAAAATATCAGGAGTGAAGGCTGTCTCAGAAAATGTTGCTCTCAACATAACGGGAGATAAACAGGAACAAAGGGTTTCTATATACGCATTCAATAGAATCGCCGACACAGTGGATATAATAACTGAAGCACCTGATACAATATCAAAACAATTATACTTATTGGCTACCGACACTGTCAATATCGGCCTTAAAAGTGATGCAAAAATCTCTAAAATATATCTCAGGAATAAGAAGATTTATATTTACAGAGCAGATGACAGAGATAAAATTCTTGAGAGACCCTTAGAAAGCAGAAATTTTGACTGGAATTCAGTATATGGTACATATTACCAGGCAATTGAATACATGAGACAGAGAGATTACCAGGCAGCACTGGAGTATGTGAACAGTTGTATTAATCAGGACCAATATTTTATGCCCGCATATACAAAGCTGGCAGAGCTTGAAATGCGCAGATTCAGATATGACAAAGCCGAAGAGGCGGTAAAACATATACTCGCGTTTGATGCATACGATCCTGAAGCAAATTATATTTTTGCTTTACTCAAGGAGAGGAAAGGAAACCTGTACCAGGCAAAAGATGCCTATGGTATAGCGATGTTGTCAAATAAGTATTATAACAGCTGTATTAACAAACTTGCTTTATTAAGCCTGAGGGATAATAATCCGGATGAAGCCTGTAAGTACATAAATTATGCCTTGAGTAAGGGAATAAATAACAGTCAAATAAAGAAGACCAGACTTGTATTGGCAAGAAAGGCAGGCTCTGATTCACTTTTCAAATTCCTTTATGATAATATAATCCGTGATGAACCTTTAAATCATTTTGCGAGGTTTGAAAATTATCTGGTAAACTACGTTGATTCCACGGCTGAGACAATGCTGGAGTATATTAATAATGAATTTCCTTATCAGACAATGCTTGAGATAGCCTGCTGGTATATAAATTACGAATTATATCCTGAGGCACTCGCGGTTCTTGAATTATCATCAGGCAGTGCTTTAATCGATCTTTACTTGGCTTTTATATATGACAGGCTTGGATATGGTTCGAAGTCTGATCATTATCTGAATAAGTTCGTCCGGGCTGACATAGATTTTGTTTTTCCCTTCAGGTCTGAGACTGAAAATATTTTACGATGGGCTTCAGAAAGAAGCAGTAGTTGGAAGATCGGCTATTACCTGGCTCTCACATACTGGAATTCGGGAGACAATAACAGGGCCAGGGATTTATTTTTATCACTGGTAAATGAGCCCACCGACTGGAAATTTTTTATTGCAAGAGGAGATTTTATGCTTGCATATGATGATAGTGTATCTGAGAGTGATTACCGGAAAGCATATAAACTGGCACCGGGGGAGTGGAGGGCATACCACAGAATGATTGAGTTTTATTTTTCAGGGGGATATAATTCAAGGGCACTGGAGTTGTCCACCAGGGCTTATGACAAGTTCAGAGGTAACTATATCATTGACTTTGATCATGCCAGATGCCTGCTGGCAAAGGATAGTATTTACCGGTGTTTGGATGTTCTTAAAGAAACCGTAATACTGCCTCATGAGGGAGCCAGGCAGGGAAGGGAGGTATGGAAGAAAGCAAATGTATTTGCATCCCTCGACAGTTATTTGTATGGCAGCTTAGATGATGCATCTGAATATATAGAAAATGCATACAGGTGGCCTGAGAACCTGGGTGTTGGTAAACCATATAATGTGGACGAACGCTTACTGGATTTTGTTAAAGCAATGGTTTCCACTAAACGAAAAGAAATAGAAAAGGCCCGGACACTTTATGAAAAAATTATTACTAAATGTACCAATGATAGTGAAAGTGTTGATTTATATAATATACTGAAGGTTTTTGCCTTAAGAGAGTTGAACAGGGGCAGGGAGTCAGAGAATTATTATAATGAATTTATTGTTCAACTTGATAATGATAGGATTCGTCAATGGGCTATTTTATTGCATGATGGCCGATATGAAGAAGCCGGGCGACTTGCTTTAATGAAACCTGAAATAACTGATACCAAACCATGGGAAGAAAGTGCTGATTTTCCTGATCTCAGCCTCCTGCACAGGGTTGTAAAGACGTACAGGCAGGAAAAATATTAGCAGGTCATCCCATGCGAAGACCTATCGCTTCGCCTGGGATGACAGTACAATTCTTTTTGCTGGGCAATGAATGACAATCCTACTTCTCATCAAATACTCCTTCTCCTTTATTTCCCCTGAGCATCTGCATCTGGCTGACAATAATTTCAGTAATCCATTTCTTCTCGCCGTCTTTCTCGTAGTCGCGGTGTACAATGCGGCCTTCAACAGCAATTTCCTTACCTTTCGTTAGGTATTTCTCAGCTACCCCTGCCAGACCATTCCAGAGTACAAGGTTATGCCAGGTTGTCTCACTCAGTTTTTCACCTTTCTCATTCTTGTAGTTTTCCGAAGTTGCCAGAGGGAATTTAGCTACCTTTCTGCCATTATCAAATTCCTTTATTTCAGGATCTTTTCCAAGATTGCCGATCAAATGTACTTTGTTGTTCAGTGATGCCATGACTTAAAATTTTAGTTTAACATAGTTTACTGATACAAACATATACTCTGTCAACCTACTGTGTCGGTATTTAAATATTTATACTTGTTTAATAAACGTTTAATATCGGGAATGCCAATTTATTTTATGTCATCTGTAAATATTTAACACAGAATTCTTCTTTAAAAAACCCTGGTGTATGGTTGTAATGAAGGCATACATTTTTTAACTTTATAAAAATTTCCATGATGCCGGCAAGGAAATGTCTCGACTGCGGTGAAGTACTAAAAGGAAGATCTGATAAGAAGTTTTGTTCTGATCAGTGCCGTAACAATTATAATAATACTATAAACAGGGAAGCGAATAACCTTGTGCGCAATGTACATAGCGTATTACGCAGGAACAGAAAGATACTGTGCGACCTTTATGAAAGCGGTAAAAAGAAGGTACACAGAGATGTTCTGCTTGTATCAGAATTCAATATTAATTTTTTTACCCATTCAGTTGAAACTGACAAGGACAATTCTGTAACAAAGTACTGTTACGAATATGGTTATCAGGAATTAAATTCCGAATATATTGTTCTTTTTAAAAACATAGGTCTACTGGAAATTTAGAATAAATAAACTACTTTTGGTAAGGATTTATTTTAAGCTAAGAGCAATGAAAAAAAATATATTAGTACTTGTTTCCATTCTGTTTATAATCGTGAATTCTACCAGAGCACAGGAAAGCTATATCGGTTTCAGTCTTGGTACAAGCATTCCAAGAGGTGATTTTGCTACTGCAGAACAATTATTCAACAATGGTTATGCTATTCCTGGATTTACAGTTTGCTTTGAAGGGTACTATTTCCCGTTTCGAATGATTGGCATTGGCGGAGTATTGGGATTTGGTTCTTTATATGCTGAAAGTGATGATTATCTTGACCACCTGTTGGACTATGCATATACTCAATCGGTAATACCTGTGTTCGGTTCACTGCCTTCATCTGATGATGTTAGTTTTGAGTCGGGATTCTGGAATTACGTAAATTTGATGGCGGGACCTGAAATATCTGTCCCCCTTGGAAAATTTCAGGCCGGAATAAGAGGGCTCGCAGGGTTAACCATGGCTTTTTACCCAAAAAGGGAACTCTACTATTCTGAAGGTTCTAACCTGCTTGAAATTAGTGCCAAAGGCCCTTCTGCAGCATTTGCATATTCGTATGGTGCAAGCCTCCTGTATAAATCCCGCTCGGGTACGGGTATTAAGGTGAGTGCGGACTACCTTACCAGCTCAGCGTCATATGACTTTGATATGAATGTGATAACCAGTACCAGTGAATATAACCATATAAGGGACGAGGAAGTGGACCTGGAAGCTCTGAATATAACCCTTGGATTCTTTTATGTTTTCTAGATTAAAGCGGATTGAGATTACCTGAATACCTTACAAAATCTATCCTTGGATTTGTTATATTAAGGCTGACATATCCGTTGTTACTTATATTCAAATTAATTGTAAACTTTTCATTTTCCTGGCCAACTTCAAGCTCTACATCATAACCGCCATTTCTTTTTGTGTCGACAATACTTGAATATACTTCGCCCGTAAAGTTAATAGCAGCAACGGGTCTTGTTGTAAAAGACCTCCCCATATACGCCAGGCTTACTCTGGCTATATTCTTATCAATTATTATAAAATTGGTACTAGGATTAATATCCATTATCCTTCCGCGCCTTGTGTGCAACCTGTTTACCTTTACCATCATCTTCTGGGATTCGATCGCCTTCCTGACATTTTCCTGGTTCATTAAATTCCTTTCTTCCCTCGAAGATGCCATATCTCTGTAACCGGAACAAGATCCCATAAATAAAATAATAGCAAGTAATATATATAGTTTGTTTTTCATGGCTTTTTAAAATATCATGAACAAAATTTATGCCATGAAAAATTTAACGATGTCTGCAATAAAGTGAAAATCTATATTGCTAGACCTCGCTGAGGATAATTTTTCTGTTTTTTAAGAAAAGGGAGCGGAGGTATTAATTTAAATAATATATATTTGGCCTGATTCAAAAATTGTAAGGATATGAAAAGGAAAGTATTTCTTCCAGGTATAATGATGCTAATGCTGATTAGTGTTCAGGAAAGACAAATTTCAGCACAGGTTTATGAAAATGGGTACCTGGTAAAGGTTGGTGATAAAGCACCTGATTTTCTTATCAGGGAAGTAGATGGTAAAGAATATATGTTATCAGATCTGCGTGGGAATGTTGTGATGCTGCAATTTACTGCCAGCTGGTGTAGTGTATGCAGGAAAGAGATGCCATTTATCGAAAAGGAAATATGGCAGAATAAAAATGATGAACTTAAAGTAATTGGCATAGACAGGGATGAGCCACCTGAAACAGTCAGGAAATTTAAGCATGATATGAGTATTACCTACCCGTTGGCCCTTGATCCGGGAGCTGAAATATTCGGACTGTATGCGGAGAAGAATGCCGGGGTGACACGTAATGTCATAATCGACAGAAATGGTAAAATTATTTTTCTGACCAGATTATTTCAAATGGAAGAATTTAATGAGATGAAGGAGCTTATCTTCAATGAGCTTGAAGAAAGATAGTCAAAAAAGAATGAATAGCGAGTATTCAATATTACTGGTAGATGATGAAGATGATATCCTGGAATTCTTATCCTATACCTTGAGGAAAGAAGGATTTGTTGTATATACGGCTCATGAGGGTAAGTCAGGGATCAAAAAAGCCAGAGAAGTTAAGCCACACCTGATACTGCTGGATATAATGATGCCTGGAATGGATGGTATAGAGGTTTGCGAACAATTACGTGCTGATCCTGATATGTCATCCGTAGTAATTTGTTTTCTGACAGCAAAAAGTGAAGATTATACACAGATTGCTGGATTTGACGCTGGAGGAGATGACTATATTATCAAACCTGTGAAACCACGGTTGCTGGTAAGCAGGGTAAAAGCCCTTTTGAGAAGACACAGAAAGGCTGAGGAGGAAAAAAATGGATCGATGCAGGTGCTCGGATACCGCAACCTGAGCCTCGACCGTGAGCGTTTTATATTGCATCTTGATGAGAAGGACATATTTCTGCCAAGGAAAGAATTTGAATTATTATCCTTGTTGTTAACAAAACCCGGAAAGGTCTTTACCAGGTCTGAAATATTCAAGAAAGTATGGGGGGAAGATATTTTCGTGGGAGACAGAACAATTGATGTCCATATCAGAAAATTGAGGGAAAAGGTAGGTGCAGACATTATCCAGACAATAAAAGGGGTAGGCTATAAGTTAATTGAATAGGAAATATTGAAATGCAACCTTTTGCGTTGTTTAAACGTTTAGGTAAAGTAAAACAAAAAATTATGTTAAAAATGAAAAAATCTATTCTTATTCTTTTCGCTTTGATTTTATCAACCGGGGCTTTTGCCCAGTTCGATTGGGGTTTAAAAGTCGGTGCCGCATCAAATAACTTTAATCTGGAAAGCGTACAATCAGGTACAGCTTATACTATTGAAGCAGCCGAACAAGCTTCCTGGGGGTTTCATGGAGGCGTATTTTTCAGGTTTTCTATGCTTGGAATAATGCTACAGCCTGAGATTATATTTTCGATGGCTGAAAATAACATGCTTGTTACAGATATAAGCACTACCACTGATGAAATAAAAAGTCAGAAATTCAATAAGCTCGATATTCCTGTACTTCTGGGTGTCAGATTAGGTCCGGTAAGGATCATGGCAGGTCCTGCTGCTTCAGTTATGTTAAGTTCAACAAGTGATATTATTGAAGACGCAGAGAACCTCTACAAAGCGGCAACAATTGGTTACCAGGCAGGCGTAGGGGTCGATATTGCAAAAAGACTGACCCTGGATGTAAGGTATGAAGGGGGCCTTAATAATTTCGGTGAGGAAATAACAGTGGGGGGAGAGTCCTTCACCCTCGATGGACGATCAAATGCAATTCTAATAAGTGCCGGTATAATATTTTAAGAAATAATTCGCTAATGAATGAAAACTCTCTTGTATTGCAAGGGAGTTTTTTTTATTTTGAGCTTCATAATATTTAATATATGAATGCTGACCCTGCAGGAGGAATCCTGTCACTTCTGGTTATCTTATCAATATTATACATTATTACGGTAATAGTCGTTTGCCTGGTGATAATATTTGAGAACAGGGCTCCGGTAAAAACCCTTTCATGGGTGCTCGTCATTTCTCTGATACCTGTTCTCGGGATTATACTTTACTCCTTTTTTGGACAGAATTACCGTAAAAGGAAGATATTCTCAAGGAAAAGTGTTGTTGACACTGAATATATTCATAATGCAGCCATACAGCAGATAGGGTCACTGGATAGTAAACTCGAAAAAAAATCAGATAAAGTAAAAGGAAAACAGCACCTTATGACTCTGATGCTGAATAATGAGAAATCCATTCTATCTGATGATAACGAAATAGTCCTGCTTAAGGATGCTGAATCGACATATAATTCAATGCTTGACCAGATCGAACAAGCGGAACATCATATTCATTTTGAGATTTACAGGTTTAATATAGATGAGATTGGAAATAAATTCAGGCATCTTTTAATGGAAAAAGCCGCTCAGGGGGTAGAAGTACGGATGATAATTGATGATGTCGGCAGCTGGTCATTCAAAAAAAGATATATTAATGAAACAAGGAAATCAGGTGTCCAGATCTTCCCCTTTTTCCCGGTGCGTTTTCCCTGGTTGGCAAGCAAAATTAATTACCGTAATCACAGGAAAATATTGGTTGTGGATGGTAAAACAGGGTTTGTAGGAGGGATGAACATTGCTGATAAATATCTTCACGGCCTTAAAAACCTTGGGAACTGGAGGGATACCCATCTCAGAGTAAGAGGTGATTCAGTAGCAGGTCTGAACAGGATATTCTTGACAGACTGGTATTTCCTTAGCGGAGATATACTTACCAGGAAGAAAGAATACTTCCCGAAGGTTAATGTTTCTGGTAACTGCCTGATACAGCTGGCAAGCAGCGGACCCGACAGTGACTGGGCTAATATTATGCAGGCATATCTTGCAGCAATAGCAACCGCAAGGGACAGGGTCTACCTCTGCACTCCTTATTTTTCACCAAATGAGAGTATACTCAATGCACTAAAAACAGCTGCTCTGAGCGGGAAAGATGTCCGGCTAATTATCCCCGAAAAAGCAGATTCAGTGATAGCAAGCTGGATATCAAGGTCATATATTTCAGAGCTCCTTCTTGCAGGTGTAAGAATATATTTTTATATACAGGGCTTTAATCATTCAAAATATATTGTTGTTGATGGTGTTTTTTCTTCAGTGGGTTCTGTTAATGTCGATGTACGGAGTTTTGACCTGGATTTTGAGGTAACTGCACTGATCTATGATGAAGATTTCTCAGCCCTGCTTGAAGAAACATTCATGAATGACCTTCGTCAGAGTAAGGAATTGTTGTTCGAACTCTGGGAGGGCAGGGCAAAGGGTGAGAAGTATAAGGAAAGCCTGGCCAGGATATTCGGGCCTTTATATTAACAAATTGATCATGAAGCTGGAAGAAGGTGAATGCTATGATTTTATTGTGCAGAAGACTCTGAAAATTGGTGATAGAGAATATTTTCTTCTTGAAGGACCCGGGGGTGAGAAATATCTCCTTCCTGAAAAATATTATAAGCATTACAGAATCGAGGTCAATAGTATTATTAATTGTAGGGTCGATAAAATTAACTGCAGGGGGAAGGTTTATCTGGAGCCTGCCAACCCATTTTATAATGAAGGACAAGAATACAGTTTTAAAGTTACCGGCCGGGATATCAGAATCAATGAAGCGGGTGTGCTTATTCCTGTTCTTATTGTAATTGACAGGTTCAGAAATGATCTTGTTGTTCCTGTTTCTATGGTCGGTTCATATGATATTAGAAAGAATAGTGAGGTTACACTGAAAATACATAGAATAAATAAAGGAAGAATTATTTTTACGGAGACTGATAAAGTGAAGAATAGAGATAGTATAGAAGTGGATGAAATAAATGAATTTTATATTTATGATAGAAAAAAAGGGGTGGATGGGAAGGATTATTTTATGGTAAGTGACCGGGACGATGCACACCATTTGATACCTGTTGATCAATATTCTTATTATGGATTGAAAAAAGGTGGTACTTTCAGGGGAAAATATATTCAATACCATGATACCGGGCAGTACAAAATAGAGCCAGTGAATCCCTATTATAAAATAGGAAACAAATATCATTTCGAACTGATATCTGCTAACGAAAGGCCTGATGGGCCCGGCAAAGTTCTTATAGTAGTTGATGAGTATGGACTCAAACATGAAGTGTTTGTAACCGGAGATTATATACCCCGTAAAAGGGTCGAACTCCGAGTTGAAAAAATACGAAAAGGATGGCCTTTACTTACACCGGTGTAAATATTCCTTAACCAAATTATACTTTTTTGCTGCCTGATTTAACAATTCGTTAAGCAAAGTTAAAAGGTATTTTTCATAGCTTTACTCTGTAATTAAATAAATTTAAATATTTAAGCCATGAAGAGAGCAATGATTAAATCAGGTATTCTGATAATATTTATCGCTTTAACTATAAGCAGCAGTGCAGATTCATTAGTTCAGCAACAACAGGATTATTATGGCAATAAAAGGGAAACCATGAAAAATGTTCTTGAAGCCCTTGAGGAAGGCAAGGACTATGATTCAACGCCATACTGGCGTGAACATGAATATGGTTTTTCTCACCGTTATATTAATATTCCTGATTTCAATTTTGACTTTGATTGGAACTTTCCTGAATTTAGGATAGATGAGGAATTTATAGATGATCTGGAGAGAAAGCTCGAAATCATGGAACAGCACCTGCATGAACAACTGCAGAAACTTGAAAAGAAGATCGACTCAATTAACGAGAGATATTCCTGAAATCCCGGAAAATTAGTTTATGAAAAAGAAACCCACGCCAGGTATTTACAGGATAATTGTAAATTACTCGATTTTACATTCTCATCTATAAGTAAATCAGGTTTTAGGTTAGATGGCGTGAGTTTCTTTTTATTTCATAATATATTGAAATCAGTCGTGATTGTCATGTACATAGGAATGGATTCTCCTGTAGGTATTACAACGTCCCCGTCTGATTTCACCTCAGAGTGGTCAGATACAATAATACCTTCTTTAACTGCAAAATAAAAATATCCCGAACCCTTTAAATCACTATTTGTTACGATCAGACCCTGCGGTGTCTGACTGCTTCCGTCCCTTGTTCCACTAATCTGGTATGTAATTTTATAACAATCATATCCTGAAACCTCTTCCCTCGATTCTACAGTGTTATTTGAAATTATAATCATTTCAGCGTTTTCAGTCTCAGTGTTTACGTTAATTGTATCGGTATCCTGCCAGGTATAAGCTATGCTGACATTTTCTTCAGGCAATCCGGGAAAGATTGTACTAAAGCTAGATTTCAGATTTGATGTTTGCAATCCCGCAATCGAAAAAGTAATATTTTCTGCCTCATCCAGGTCCTTATCTTTACCTTTGGTACTCATTGTCATCATGAAGCTTTTACCTTTAAGATCACTGACATCTTCTTTTACATTATTACCCATGGAATTAATTGACAATCCCATTGTATCGACAGCAATTTCAAGCATCAGGTCTCCGTTTACGATTCCTTTACCTTTAGCTGTGAATCCTAAATTAGTGTTGACTGATGTATTGACTTCCTGTCCTCCAAACACAATGGTTTGAATCATTTTTGATGTCTGCATATATGAATATGACTCGTTACCCGTGAAGCCGTACTGCAAATTACCTTCGCCGGAAGAGGAGGACGTTAATTTCTTGGCACAGCCTGTTAGTAACAGGGTAATGACAATAAGAAAACTTAATAAAGTAGTGATGCTAGATTTTTTCATGGTTTTCATAATTAATTAAAATATAATTGTGTATAATCAATATACTCTGTTATTACCTGAGTGCGGCTTTGCTCATAAAATGTTCGGGAATTTCAACATTAAAGTCGATTATATCTACTATAAATTCAGTGCCATCACCTCTTTTAAGCATATCTTTGAATACAATCTTACGAGGATACCACCTTCCATCAATTTGTTCAACCATCGATAACTCTGTTCTTTTCAGTAATTTACCGCTTTTAGCATATAATTCTTCCTTTAAAGGTACAAATCTGTTCTTCTCAACCCATACTTTTCTCATCTGGTAGGCAATATCAGGATTGTTTGCTATAAGATCAACCACGTAGCATTCATTTTCATTATATAATTCTGTCCCTGTAAGCTCTGCATCATACACATCGGTTAATTTTGCATCTTCCATCATATCCTCATAGGAGAGGTCTGAACCCATTACTGATTGTTTCAGCATATGTCCTGTGATTTGTATTGTCCGATCTGTACCCGGGGAATATATCCAGAGCTTATCTTCCAGCTTAAGCATTTTTGTCCCCTTTTCCCTTGCCGGGTTGGTATACTCTGTATAGGCTTTTGTATCACCTTCGGACCAGGATATAAATTCTATGGTTCTGCTACTCCTGCTACCGTGAATAATCATTTTAGCCTCATAATACCTTGTTTCGGATGACATATTCATGTCAACCCTGTCCAGTATTTCATCACCTGACAACTGTGCCTGTAATGTAATATTCATTGAAAGTATTAATCCTGCAAATAATACTGCTTTAATCTTTTTCATATTATAATAATTAATAACTCATAACTCATCACTCATAACTGCTTCAGGCCTTCGGCCTTCAGCGAGCTCGCAGCACTCGCTTGCCTATAGCAATCTCACGCTACTCGCTTCATCACTCATAATTGCTTTACGCCTGTAGTTCCTTAAACAAATTTGCTGTTTGTCTTTTGTAAATTCCTATACCAGCGAGCATCGTTCCAAATGCGGTTGACATCAAACCAGGTATAAACCCTATGTAATATGCATTAGGAGTGATCCTTGATCTGAATACGCCCGGCATTAGGATTGTTGAGTCCTGTAACATATGGCTTATATCAATGCCTTTGACCTGAAGCCAGTATGATAATAGTAGTCCAATTATGGTACCTATTACTGAGCCTATTAAACCAATTGAAAGGGCTTCTGTAATCATGGACCTGTAAACATGTCCCTTTGTTTCGCCTATTGCCAGTCTCAGGCCAACTTCTCCGTATCGGCGAATACCGCCAATAAGGCCTGTATTCCATAAAATAATCGATAATGCTAAAATAAAGACAAAGCTTATTATTCCAATTGAACCATTTACCAGATCAAGATACATACTCATTCCGCTTGCGTCTCGCAATGTTAACATTACAGGATCGAATTCACCACTACCACCCATTTCGCTGTTGAATTTTTCAGACATGCTCAGCGCCAGATCGTCATCATAATAATCAACACTGTTAAATCCCAGTATTTCGCTGCATGCATCCTGCATATCGAGAGCTAACCTGGCATCCTCTATGTCTGTTATAAGAGCTCCCCGGTCTAACATGCTAACTCCGAACCTTACTGTTCCTGACAGCGTAAAATTATATATGGTCATTCCTCCATACATTGTTGAACCGATGAATGTTATTTCAGCACCTGGTTGGATACCCAGCTTTGACGCAAATTCATCGCTCAGCAGCACCTCGCCGGGCGTTTCGGGTAGTTTCCCCTTTATAAGAGCTTTATTGAGCTGCATCCTTTCAGGCTCACTGCTTTCTTCGGAGAGTAAATCAAGTGCGAGACCAACAGCGGTACCCTGTTCTTTTGTTTCACCATTTTCATCGGGCACATCAATAAGTCCTCCAAACTGAATTCGTTCAACCCAGTCTGTTTCAGGATACTTCTCCTTAACCTTAACCAGTAATTCGTCACTGTCTGTTAATGCAAGATCAAGAGGCATAATATCCATATTTTCCTTATATGATTGAGTTACAATCTTTACATGACCTGTTGAGTATTTAGCATTGAAGTTTATCATATCTCCCAGTACTCCTGTTAGGTAGCAGTACAGAAATACAGTAAACATTACACCAAGAGCCACGACCATTATCGGTAAGCGACTACGGTTTTTATCTCTTATTAGTCCTTTTAATAGAAATCGTATCATTGAATTTTTCCTCTTATTGCTTCTGTTGGATTCATCTTGGATATTTTTCTTGATGGCAGGTAACTTACTATTGTCGTGGTAATAACAATAAGCAGCAAGGTTGTGATGATCAGACCAAGCCCATAGGCAGGATAAATCCTTTCCGCCATTGTAAGTCCAAATTCATCAGCACTTATCGGCATGCCAAAACCTGTTCTTGATATCCATAGAAGTAGTGGGACGCCCCAGGCTGCTCCTAGAATAACAGCAAGGATGGAATGCATTGCTCCTTCGACAGTGAATATTCCTACGACCTGTTTCCTCGTCATTCCCATGGCTATGTATGTCCCTATTTCTTTCTGTCTTCGGAAAATTGAAAGAACCTGGGTATCAAAAACTGCCAGCAAACCAAGCGCAAGAAAGACAACATATATAATGGACGAGCCCATTGATTTTGTCTTTATAGTATCTGTAATTGCTGAAAGGAGGAACCCGGTATTTTTGAACTCCCAGCCCGGGATAGGCTCCGGATCAGTCATTTCCTTTTTTACTACGATCAGGGTGGCTTCATCAGGCATCCCTAATATTTCCTGCATTGTAGAAATTGGAATCCATATTTGTGATGCATCTACTGTAGGTACATTGGTTTTGAAAATATCTGCGATGATTATTTCAGTAGCATCGAATGTGCCGTTAACATCCCTCCATCTTAACGTTGTGATATCTCCCTTTCCAAGTTTTGTTGCCCTCGCCATGGCAGTGCCGATTATCACCGGTATCTCATCGTAGTCTCCTTCAAGACTGGATGTAGGTAGTTGCAGTATTTGCTGATCCGGACTGATACCTTTCATAAGGATATTTCTCATTCTCCCCTGAGGGTATATTGTAGCCTGAGAAATCAGCACGGGACAATAATTAGCTTTTTGATCCTCATTAAATACAGATTCCGGTATATCACGGTGGCTGTCTGCAAGGGTAAACGGGTCATGCGGATCGTAATCGGTATGCCAGTATTGTCCTCCCCCTATTTCCCATTCTTTCATATCATGCATTGCCTGCTTGTTCCATCCTTCAATAAAACCGTGAATTAATAGAATGAGGATAAATGTTATTGACAATACAAATACATTTAGCCAGGTTCTTAAACCTGCTCCAAGTAAATTTCTTATTGCTAATTTGAAGGCGATCATAATGTAATCATGGTTTATTTACTTGTGATGTTGTCGGCTGCCACAGCACCGTCCTCTAAACGTATTTTCCTCTTCAGGTACTGTATTACCTTCTCATCATGTGTGGCAAAGAGGAAGGTAGTGTTCAATTCAGCGTTCAGCTTTTCCATTGTTTGCAATATATGATGCGAATTTTCTGCATCTAGATTAGCTGTAGGCTCATCTGCCAGGACAAGCTCGGGTCTCTTTACCATTGCTCTGGCTATTGCCACCCTCTGACATTCTCCTCCTGACAGCTGTGCAGGTTTCGACTTTACTTTATCGATCAGTCCAACCCATTCAAGTGCATCCATTACGGCTTTATCCCTCTCATTCTTACTCATTTTCAGTAGCAGGAGCGGAAATTCAACATTTTCAAAAACATTATATACGGGCAACAGGTTGAAAGTCTGAAAAATGAAACCCATATGTTTTCTCCTTATCAATGCAGCTTCCTTTACTGTAAGATCGCTTACATATTTACCGAGGACATTGGCCTTGCCTGAGCTTGGGTTGTCAAGCAGACCTATAATATTAAGAAGCGTGGTTTTTCCTGATCCGGAGGGACCTACCACGCCGCAAAATTCGCCCTTACGAAAAGTAAGGTTAATGTCATTTAAAGCTGTAAATTTTGTATTTCCCATCGGAAACTGTTTTACCAGCCCTGTAATTTTGATAAGTTCAGAATTTTCCATTTGGTTTATTTAATATTTTTTATTCCAATATCTTTATTCCAGCTGTGTCTGGGAAATCTTTTATAATTATTTTAGCCCGTGTAACATGGGATCAGAAATATAGAAGTATTCCTTGTTTGCTCAATCTGGCCATTGCTTATTAATAATTGTATACTGCCATTATCTCTATACCTGTTCCCCTGAACATCGTTGGGCCGGAATCAAAACCAAAGAAACCGAATTCCGCTGGATTTAAAAAACCAATTATATAATAACTGAACCTGTTATAGGTCAGTCCCAGGTTTATAAAATTATATATTTTATTTTTATTCCAGTCATAGAATGCAATATAGCTTAATCTGGAGAAAATATTGAACGGATAATCTGCCGTGACAGCTGTAAAATGGACTGTTTCACCATTTTTAAAGATCTCATTTGATGACTGGAAGATAAGATGCTCTGCCACCGCTCTCATACCATTTCCAATACCGAAGGTGTAATCCAACCCCAGGGTAAGCATGTTTGTCCAGGGGTAATGATAATCGCTCTCCTGGTGTTTTATTACGTTTTCCATCCAGAATCCTATGCCAAGATCAGCCTTAATATCAATACCAAGCCTGTTCTCAGGGAAAATTATTTCCTGTGTGGCAGGAGAGGGGTATTCAATATCTACTGTTTCCACTGCCTTTCGATGATGGTAACTAATACCTATTTCGGCTCTTGGTACAGGGAACTGGAGACGGCCTCCAAATTCTATATTACCCTCCTTTGTCGTATATGCTTCCCAGCCTTTAGTGCTGTTATTACCAAGCAGACCCCAGCCCCATAAGTTTATATTATTAAGAGTATAATACCTTCCCAGAACGCCGTATACCCCATCAGTAAGTTGCAAGGGGTCCCGTGGATCCAACCTGTCAAACCACATTAAAGGCCTGATAATGGATGCAGAACCGAAATTTATTTTTTGTAAGCCTGCCCGTACCTCATATTGCTTACCTGATATTTTAGCCCATACCCTGTAAGGTTTAATCTTACCATAGAAAGAATTATTCTCAGCAGGATTGGTATAACTGCCTGTCAGGTTGGCTGAAAGTTCCCCTTCAAGATTTATTGTGTTATTTAGTGGTACAGCAAAATCAAATTCCGGGATATATCTTCCGCCAAGCTGAATAGCCCATTCGTTACTTTTACCTGCTGCAAACCAACCGGCAAGCATCCCGTTAAAACTTGCCTCCTGTGCAGAAACGCATAGAGTTAATAATAAACCTGCGTGTAAAAGGATTTGTGATCGGCAAAATTCTTTCATCAATTCCAGGTATATTATTGTAGAGTAAGATTATTCCTTCATTTTCAGTTATATACTTCCTTCAGATATATTTATCCACAATAATAAGTACAATATACAAATTATTCCATAGTTCATTCAGTACATTAAGCCTTTATTAACTGAACCCACTGACGCAAGTCACATGGCTTGCAGGCCTGAACATTGCCCAAGAGGGGACATAGCCGAAATTGTTCGTTGAGCTGGCCCCGATTTCACTGAAACAGGTTCTATAATATTATTATCCATTATACCGTTATTTGATTTATATTATTTTTGTATTCTGAAAAAATTAAAGATGACCAAACGAAAACTAGTTCAACGTTTATCACTGGTGATTGCATTATTTGTAGTTGCCGGCATCATTATTGTCTGGAGATTGTTTTTCTCACCTGTGATGGCCAGTGTTGAAGGAACTGATATATATATAGGAAAGAGTGCTGTTTACGAAGATGTCAAAGATTCACTTAGGGTAAAAGGTATAGTCATAAATGAAACTGCTTTTGACCTGCTGGCAAAAAGAAAAAGGTATATATCCAGCATAAAACCCGGAAGGTATGTAATCACTGAGGATATGACTAATAATGATATAGTCAATTTATTAAAGTCAGGCAGCCAGTCTCCGGTTAGGATCACATTTAACAATATAAGAACTCTGTCTGAACTGTCTCAAAGATTGAGTAATCAGTTAGCAGCTGATTCGGCCGAGATACATAGGGCTCTTCTTGATGAATCCCTTTATGAAAGCGAGGGTTTTTCCAGAGAAACAATTATAGCTGCATTTATTCCTGACACATATGAAGTATACTGGACCATAACACCTGCTGAACTTGTAGGAAGGATGATAAGAGAATTCAGGTCATTCTGGAATGAGGAGCGTTTAAAAAAGGCAATAGATCTTGGACTCAAGCCTGTTGAAGTAAGTATTCTTGCCTCAATAGTCGATGATGAAGTTTTAAAGGAGGATGAAAAAACCATGATTGCAGGAGTATACATTAACAGGCTTAAAAAAAATATGCTCTTACAAGCCTGCCCGACCATAAAATTTGCATTAAATGATTTTACCATTAGAAGGGTACTCAAGGAGCATCTGGAGGTTGATTCTCCTTATAATACTTATATACATACAGGATTACCTCCCGGCCCCGTCAGGTGTGCATCGAAATCTGGTATAAAGGCAGTACTTAATGCTGAAGATCATGATTACCTTTATTTTGTAGCCCGTCATGATTTTTCTGGATATCATCATTTCTCGACCAACCTGAGGGATCACATTAATTATGCTAACAGGTATCATCTTGAACTCGACAGGCTCGATATTTATTAAATAATATTAACTTCTGCATTCAGTGTTATATCGAACTTTTCCTGTACCGATTCAATAATCATTTTACTCAGCTTAAGTATTTCGGCTCCCTCAGCATTCCCGAGGTTAACAAGGATAAGTGCATGCTTGTCATATACACCTGCACGGCCTATACTTTTTCCTTTCCAGCCTGCTTCTTCAATAAGCCAGGCGGCTGAAATTTTATATACACCTGATCCTGCCTGCCAAGCGGGCATATCACCGTAAACCGACATTAGTTCAGCATATTTCTTTTTTTTAATGAGCGGATTTTTAAAGAAGCTACCTGCATTACCTAAAACAGCTGGGTCAGGTAATTTTTCTTTACGGGTTGCTATAACTGCATCTCTTATACCTCGGAGTGTTATTTCGCCATTTTTTACAGCTATCTTGTCCAGGTTTCCGTACGACAGGTTAAATGAGTGTGGAGGCCTGTGCAGCCTGAATTCTACTTTTGTAATAATGTATTTACCTTTTAATTCATTCTTGAATATGCTGTCCCTGTAGCCAAAACCGCACTCCTGCCTGCCAAGAAATCCTGCATTACCGTTTTCAATTGACAGGATGTGTACTCCTGTTATTAGCTCACATGCTTCTACTCCATATGCGCCGATATTCTGTATAGGTGCGGCTCCCACATTGCCTGGTATGTAAGAGAGGTTTTCAAGCCCGCCAAGATCTTTCTCCACAGCCCAGCTTACAAGATTGTCCCAGTTTAATCCGGCTTCAGCTGTTATGGTTACACTTTCCTGGTCAGTCTTAACAATTTCAATCCTGTCAAAAGAAGGCTGGATTACAGTGCCATCAAAGTCCCCGGTAAATAATATATTGCTTCCACCCCCCAGGATGATTAGTCTGTTTTTATAAATCTTTTCCCTCGCAAAAAGATCCATTGTTTCTTTTATGCTGGCCGGTCTGATATACCTTTTTGCCCTCACAGCTATTCCAAAAGTGTTTAGCGCCTTCAGGGGGTAATTGTATCTTGCTATCATCAAGAGTCAGATTTAGAGGAATTACTTTTTTATGTAATCATTTTCCCGGAACCACTGCAGTGCCCTGGCAGCTGCTATCCTGATCTCAGATTGAGGAAAATCGAGTTCTTTTATAGCTTTGCCGGCAATATAATAATTTCTTACCGTTAATATTTTTGCGTTATTATAGTTCAGCAATACCTGTCTTCCAGAACGCGATATCAGAGAACCAAGCACTCCTACTCCTCTTACCAGCCATGAAGGCAGAATAATTTTTGTACGTCTGAAACCTGTAATATCATCAACAATATCAAAGAATTCCTTGTAGCTAAGGTTGGCGTTTGTAAGAAGGTATTTTTCTCCATTTCTTCCTTTCGTAAGTGCATTGCATGCTGCTATGGCAACATCTTCAACCGGTACAAAATTTCTTCCTCCTGTTGGCAGGAAGACAATTCTGTCGCGGTACCCTACCAGCAGTAACCTGCCTGAACTTGGCCTGGAGTCGTGCGGCCCTATCATAAATGAAGGATTCAAAATAATTGCATTTAAACCCTTTTGATCAGCAGCTGAAAGCACCTCTTGCTCTGCCATGTATTTGCTAATGGCATAATATGATTCGGTATATGGTCTCATAGCAGGTTTTTCTTCTGTTCCGGGGTTTGTTTTGTCACCGAAGCCAATAGAATTTGTACTGCTTACATAAATTAACCTTTTAAATTCATTTTTGATTGCAGCGTTAATAACATTTCTTGTACCTTCCACATTAACTTTATAATAATCTTTAAGCCTGGGCAAGGTTTGTTCGGTGATTGCTGCTGTATGTATAACATAGTCACAACCTTCACTGGCTTCATAAATATCTTCAAAGGATGAAATATTACCGAAAAAATATTCAGGTTTGCATCCTTTCAACGATAGTAACCGGGAATCAGGCCTTACAAAAACCCTTGCAGGTATTCCTCTTTCTTCAAGTTGCCGTACAATATTAGAGCCCAAAAGGCCATTAGCTCCGGTTACAAGTACCTTCATAAATTAGTGTGATAGATTGAGTTTATTTTAATGTTAGTCACTTAATTTTATAATCCCAAGCGTGAAAAAGGAAAGTACGAATATCGTAATTTTTAATGCATATATAAAGTTTCATAAACCAGAACAGATCCAAGAAGATCAAAGACGGCTGCCCCAACAGATTTAAATACCTTAATTGGGCCCTCTGTTTTTTCGCCTTTCAGCAATTCGCCGGCTATACGGAAATCCGATTCTTGCATTAAGCCAGTATTTACAGGATATAAGAGATCTCCACTTTCCTTTATGGCATGTAGTGAGTCAATGTATATTCTGGTTGCATTTTTATAAAGGGAGTCAGGAAATTCCCTCATATCTTTTTTATATGATCCTATACCAATAATAGTTTTATTTATTAGAAGACTTTCATCATCCGGCAACACAGGTTTGGATGAGTTTGTGGCTGTGATTATTATTTCTGCATCGTTACATAATTGCTGACTGTTTTTAGCGATATTTATTCTGACGTTAGCGTATTCAGCATTAAAGGCTCTTATAAACCCGGAATATAATTTCCCATTCGCATCAAATATGGTTAATTCTGATATATTACGTTCAGAACAGGCAAAAAGTGCCTGGTGAAGTCCCTGGGTACCAAGACCAATAATTCCCAGGTGTGATGATCCGGGACTTGAGAGGTGCCTTACAGCGAAACTACCAACAGCAGCAGTCCGCATGGCAGTAATTGAGGGACCGTCAAGTATTGCAAGTGGTTTACCGTCTGTCCTGTCGTTAAGTATTACCAGGCCCTGCAATGCCGCCTTGCCTATAAGGTGATTGTTGGGGTAAAGCGTAATCAGCTTGGTCGAGAAATACCTTTCGGTAATACATGGCATCAGAAGAAGTGAATTATTATCAAAGTTGACATGTGTACGCTCCGGCATTATATAATCCTTTCCCGGTTCAAGGGCAAAGGCCTCTTCAATGAGGTCAACCCATCGTGAATAAGGAACAGCTGATCGTATTGCTTCACTGTCAATATATTCCATGATAGATATGTTTTATTATAATTATCGAATAAAGAAGGTATATATCTGACAAATATACGATAATGTTACCAGGCTGGATAGTCTTAATTAATCGATGTTAGATATTAAAGCTTTATATTTATGATCTTTTTCAGGTATTATTTGTTCTAAATAATGCAAGGGTAATGATCAAAAAATATTAAAAGAGGAGCGATGCTGATAAAACTTTTAAATTATATCAAAAAAGGAAAAAGGCCATATATTATATTGTTCACCATTGCCGGAGGGGCCGGAGGATTTCTTTACTGGCATTTCGTTGGATGCAAAACCGGAACCTGCCCAATTCGTTCTGTATGGTATTACAGCACCCTGTATGGATTAATTATCGGATACCTGGTTGGTGATCTGCTCGCAGGATTAATTATTAAAAGAAAGAGACAGGATTCTAAAGGTCAGTGAATTTTATTTATCACAAGTTTTTGTATTTTGCAATTTCGTCATTTAGTTTTAAAGCAAAATAAAAACCTGAGATAGAAAATGAAAACCAGCAGAAGAGATTTTCTTAGAACAGCAGCCATTGCCGGTGCAGGGGCAATGTCAGCGGGTAGCATCCATTCATGCAATCAACCTGCAGAAGAAAGCAATCTGCATCATATCAAAGATATGGTTAACAGGCAACACAGCCAACAGTTTAATATGTGTGGGTATTCTGCACCGGCCATTGACCTGGTCCGGGTGGGATTCATTGGCCTTGGCAGCCGTGGCTCAGGTGCCGTATTAAGGATGATGAATATAGATAATACCGAAATAAAGGCATTATGTGACAAGAGGCCGTCTGCTGTTGAGAATTCAAGGGATAATGTGCTTCAATATGGATTTCCTGAACCTGAGCTCTACAGTGGCGATGAGAATATCTGGAAAGAAATGTGCCAGAGAGACGACATAGACCTCATTTATATCTGTACCCCATGGAGTTTGCATACACCAATGTCTCTTTATGCCATGGAGCAAGGTAAACATGTAGCTTGCGAGGTTCCCATAGCAAGGACACTGGATGAAGCGTGGCAACTGGTTGAAACATCAGAGCGTACAAAAAAACATTGCATGCAACTGGAGAATTGCTGTTATGACTTTTTTGAGCTCCTGACTTTGAATATGGCCAGGCAGGGAATGTTTGGGGACATCGTGCATGGGGAGGGAGCATATATTCATACTCTCACTGAACTCAATTTTGATAAGTTCGATAATCAGGATCCCACAGGCAGTGGTTATATTGACATGTGGAGGCTTAAAGAAAACTATAAAAGGAATGGAAACCTCTATCCAACCCATGGACTAGGACCAGTGTGCCAGGTAATGAACATAAACAGGGGTGACCGCATGGAATATCTGACATCAATGTCAACCAATGATTTTACAATGCATAAACGTGCTCTTGAGCTTGCGGCTCAGGATGATTTTTTCATGCCTTTTACCGAAGATACTTACAGGGGGAACATGAATACCAGTCTTGTACGTACAAATAAGGGCCGCACAATAATGATACAGCATGATGTTTCATCACCCAGGCCATATTCAAGGATACATCTCATTAGCGGAACAAAGGGTATTGCCCGCAAGTGGCCTGATCCTGACAGGATAGCCCTGGGTCACAGCTGGCTGGGTGAGGAAGAGCTTGACGCAGTAAGAGAAAAATACACACCTGAAATAATAAGGAGAGTAGGGGATATGGCCAGGCAGATTGGTGGTCATGGGGGTATGGATTTCATTATGGATTGGAGGCTTATAGATTGTCTGCGTAACGGTTTGCCTGTTGACCAGGATGTTTACGATGCTGCCCTGTGGAGCTCCATAACACCTCTTAGTGAATGGTCTGTGGCAAACAGGTCCAACTCAATTGAGGTGCCTGATTTTACCTGCGGCTCATGGAAAAATAATAAGCCGCATAATATTAACCTTGAAGAAGGCGGTTCGACGGGAGTAAGGAAGCTGGAAAAGGCTGATGCTTCTATGCAACTTAACGTTTAACTAATATCCTGCTGCCTGTCCATCTTTTCTCGATTCGGAGGCTCCGTAATAAACACCTGTCTCGGGGTCTCTCATTATTGCCTGGTATCCGCCATAGCCGCCAAGGTCCCACTGTATCCTGTGTCCTTTAATTATCAGTTTTTGTATTTCTTCCCACCTGAAACCATCCTCAAGATTTACCTGGCCTCCATCTGTCATGATGCTGCCGGTTGGTTGTGATGATCCTGTATGGCGGATACGCGGTGCATCACCTGCTTCCTGTAGATTCATCCCGAAGTCAACCATATTAATGACCACCTGGGTATGCCCCTGTGGTTGCATTGCGCCCCCCATTACCCCAAAGCTGATAAGAGGTTTTCCGTCCTTTGTTATGAAGGCCGGGATAATTGTATGAAATGGCCTTTTGCCAGGTTCATATACATTAAAATGACCTTCCTCCAGGCTGAACAGTTCTCCCCTGTCCTGCAATATAAAACCCAGTCCGGGCGGACACATACCTGATCCCATGCCCCTGTAATTGCTCTGTATGAGAGATACCATGTTCCCATCTTTGTCAGCAACAGTTAGATAAATTGTGTTTCCCGTTTCCGGATTGCCGGCACTAACCAGCCGGGCAGCATGATCAGGGTCAATGAGAGCACGTCTTTTATCTGCATATTCCTTCGAAATCAGCTCCTCAACCGGTATATCATTGAACGCAGGATCTGAATAATATTTTGCACGGTCCTCAAATGCCAGCTTCTTTGCTTCAACGAAATAATGAATATATTCGGCAGATCCAAACCCCATTTCTTTTATGTTAAATCCTTCGAGTATGTTCAGCATTTGCAATGCAGCTGTACCCTGTCCATTTGGTGGTAGTTCCCATATGGTATAACCCCTGTAATCAGTACTTATTGGCTCCACCCACTCTGAGTGATGTCTGGCAAAGTCTTCATATGACAGAAAACCTCCCTGTTCCTGCATAAATTCAGAGATTATTCTGGCTATGGAACCTTTATAGAATTCTTCCCTTCCGCCCTTAGCAATAAGATTAAGTGTGTTTGCAAGAGCAGGATTTTTGAATATCTCACCTTTGATCGGTGCATGACCCCCAGGCATATAAACATCAGTCACATTGGGATACCTTTTCAGGTTTCTTGTTCCAATGTCAAGGTAGAATGCTATAAGCTCGGAGACAGGAAAGCCCTCGCGTGCATAATCAATTGCCGGCTGAAGAATATTCTCCATGGGCAACCTGCCGAACATATCGTGCATCTCGAACCAACCATCGACGCATCCTGGAACTGATACCGGTAGTGGACCTGTTGCCGGAATAAATTCGTACCCATGTTCATTGAAATAGTCAAGCTTAAGACTAGCCGGTGACCTGCCGCTGGCATTCAAGCCAAAAAGTTTTTGTTTCTGTTCGCTCCATATAATAGCGAACAGGTCACCACCGATGCCACAGCTTGTGGGTTCAACAAGACCCAGAACAGCATTTGCAGCTATGGCAGCATCAATTGCGTTTCCCCCTTTCTTAAGTATGTCAAGTGCAGCCTGGGTAGCCAGGGGTTGACTGGTACATGCCATACCATTGATTGCGATTACTTCTGACCTGGTGGCAAAATCATGACCCGTTATCCTGTCCTGACTGTAAATGGATATGGACAAAAGAAGTGTCAAAAAAAATGTAATATATTTCTTCATGTGAATTTTGTATTTAGTGATATAAACAAAATTAAGATAATTGGCTCAAAAAGGAAATTAGTGTAGTATTAATGGATATAACAGTCTAATATTCAATGGCAAAAAGATATCGATGACTTTGTTTTATATATATTAATTATTCAAATTATCAATTATCAGTGAGGATAGGGAAATGATAATCATGCTCAACTGTTGAATTATATTCCTGAATTTTCTCCTGGTATGCAACAACATTCTCTGGTTCCCGGACTGTTATATCAAATACATTCTGTGCGAAGAACAAAGATAAAAATGATATGATACAGGCTATTATAGGGGTTGTTACCCAACCACTGGCAATTCCACCAAGAACTTTCAGATTTATGTTTCTTGCTCCGTTAAGGATACCAATACCCAGTATGGCACCAACAATCACCTGTGAGCTTGATACAGGAACAAGCGGAATAGCAGGGAGACCAAAACCGGAAATAAATTCTGATAATCTGGAAGATGAAAATATAAAAAGTACAATGGAATGAGACAGTACTACTATAAGGGCAGCATCGGCACTTAACTCGAAGATATTCTTACCAACTGTTTTCATTACCCTGTCAGAGTAGGTGAATATACCTGTCGCTATTGCCAGTCCTCCAAGCAGGAAAAGCTGCTGTGCACCATCAAGGCTCATAAAACCAAGGTTAATGGTGCCTATGTTTACTGCCGGAACAAATACTCCCATTACGTTTGCTATATTATTAGCTCCCAGGCTATAAGCCCCAAAAGCACCGACAATGATCAGGCCTGTTCGTATCAAAGATTCATACCTTATCAGGTGTATTTTAGTCTTTCTCTTTATTCTCCTGATAATAATATACAGGAGTATTGCAATAAGCCCTCCGAGAACAGGTCCGGTTATCCAGGTTGTCACAATAGTAGTTAATGAACTGATATCTGTCTTGCTTCCGGTAAAGAGGTTCCAGCCTATAATTGCTCCTACTATAGCCTGGGTGGTTGATACAGGTATACTTAACCTGGTCATGAAAAATACTGTCAGTGCAGCGGAGAGGGCAACAGTGAATGATCCACCCAGGGCATTAACGGCACCAAGCCTTCCAAGAGTTTCAGTTGCTCCTTCGCCCTGGAAAACAGCGCCAATAACTACAAAAACAGATGATATGATCGCAGCTTTTATAAAAGAAATCATACGGGATCCGACAGCCGAACCAAAAATGTTCGCTGCATCATTTGCTCCCAGTGACCAACCAAGGAAAAGGCCGCTTGTAAGAAAGAAAAAAATCATATCTACATTATTATCCTTATTGACAGGCTCAACAAAAGATCGGCAACATCCTGAGCCCTGTCTGAGAGTCTTTCAATATGGTGAGTGAAATACCTCAGATGTGATTTTTCAGCCAGACTGAGTTCAGGCATATCATGGAATATTTTCCTTTTTATCCTGTTGGCTATATCATCGGTTTCACCCTCAAAGAAATAGACCCTGTTAAGTTTCTCACGCACATTATGTGGTTCCCTGAAAAAAGCTCTTAAGGCAGGTATCAATTCTTCGCAGGTTGCAAGTGAAGCCTCAGTAAGGTGTAAAATATCTTTATTCAATGACTCCGGAAATGAAGGTATTTCAACATCAAACTGACAAACAACCTCTTTTACAGTATCAATAAGATCGTCTGTTTCATCTATCAGCATGGCCACTTCACTTCTGTGCTGAGGCAGTATGCTGTGTACAATCATGTCATTCTCAATTGATTTCTGTTTCCTGTCGGCTTCCGATTCAAGCTCATCTATTCTCTTCAGATAATCGTTGAAGGTTTCAGTGTCATTAGACAGATAACTACCAATGGCTCCCTTAAAGGTTAAAAGACCATCCTCCACATTATCAAAAAATTCATCTATTTTAACAATTATTTTTCCCGTATGCCTTGTAAGTATTCCCATGGTATTATATTATAAAGTGAATTTAAATATTCTTAAATTCAGAATCTTATTATCCTGTATCCTTTATTATTTTTGAGATAGACTTTCAGTATTACCTGGATATCATTATTGTCAACCGCTGGTTTTATGCTTTCATGAACAGCCTGAAGGCCAAATCCCATTTCATTAATATCAAAGAAACCATAGCCGGCATACTGACCATTCAGGATTTTTATTGCTGATTTTTCTTCTTTAGTCCGTCCAACGTCGATTATAAAAAAATTATCACGACTGAAAACAAATTCATCAAGTGCTTTCTGTGCCCTCATATTATATGTAGCTGCGTTTTCATCCCCCGTACATGCTCCGAGGCATACGCCAACCTGCCTCTGGAAACATCCACTGGCTGATTTATATAGACCACATAGTTGCTGACACAATTCATATTTATCAACCATTGAAATCAGTTTTGACCTTGCACTTTCTTTAGAAGTGAATACAGAGAGTGGATGAACATTATTATCCTTAATATTTACTATCCTGAAGGTTATATATCCACTATCATTCCTTTCAGACACAATACCCCAGGTATAACCTGTTCTTCTCTGTGCCCTGTTATATAAGGGCTTGTTTTGTTTAATTTCCTGTGATTCCTTTAATAAGGCAATAAGTTCATTACCTGTTAGTTCATAATCAATATCAGCTATTTCATCTCTCATCTGCATTGCTCTTTTTGAACTGTTATTTGAAAGATGGGTCATAACCCTCTGGTGGATATTCTTGCTTTTTCCTATGTATATCAGATCCCCGTCGCAATTATAGAAATAGTAAACTCCTGGCTCCTCCGGAAGCTTGTCAAGCTTTTTAATATCGAGTGAAGGATGTAATTTGGAAATTTTACTATTCCTTATAATGCCCGGGCTATATGAGGCCTCATCTGCCTGCATCAATAATTCAAATAACCTGACAGTGGCCATTGCATCACCCGAAGCTCTATGCCTGTCATTTATCTCAATACCAAGCTCTTTACACAGGTTGCCAAGGGAATATGAACTGTATCCGGGTAACAGCCTGCGGCTGAGACTTACTGTGTCGAGCAGGCTCCTGCGGTAGCTGTACCCCAGGTTTTTAAATTCCTGACGTATGAATGAATAATCGAATCTTGCGTTATGGGCAACAAATATTTTATCCTCGGTAATCTCGACAATATCTTTTGCTATTTCATAGAAACGTGGTGCTTCTTCGACCATCTCGTTTGTTATTCCTGTAAGATTGGTAATATAATAGGGAATATTCCTTTCAGGATTAACCAGGCTGCAGAACTTGTCAATTATTCTCTCGCCGTCAAAAATAAATATAGCAATCTCGGTTATCCTCTCATGCCTCGGACTTCCTCCTGTGGTTTCTATGTCAACAATGGCATACAATACAATAAAAATAAATGCTAATATATGCAGATTTTAAGTACTGCTGAAAATAAGTTGCTATTTTTATAATCCAATAATTCAGTATTATGAGCGAGTGTTTCAGCGAAATATTTATAGAGAATGGTAATATAAGATACAGGTCAGATTTTGATCTGGGTAAAGTATTTGAAGATGAGGTTATTTATGAGGTTATAAGAATAAGAAAAGGAATACCAATATTCCTTTCTGACCATTATGAGCGTCTTGTTACCAGCGCTGCTTACAGCGATTATAAGTCACAGCTTACATTCCACCAGCTAAGTGAACAGGTTTTGAAATTAATAGATCGTAGTGGAATAGAAGAGGGTAACATTAAGGTGAGCCTCAAATATTCAACCTCATATACCGGGTACCTTATTTATTATATTGACGCTCAGTACCCTGATCCCGACATGTATGAGAGAGGAGTAAGAGGTATACTCTATTATGCGGAACGGCGTAATCCGGTTGCAAAGGTTTTTAACCATAAGTTGAGGTCTTCAATATATTCTGAATTAATACAATCCAATGCCTATGAGGCACTGCTGGTAAACCGTGCTGCCTGTATAACAGAAGGAAGCAGGTCAAATATATTTTTTATAAAGAATGATATAATAATTAGCGCTCCTGATGACTGCGTCCTGGGCGGGATAACAAGAAAAAAAATCCTGAAAATATGCATAGAAAAGAATCTTACCGTTGAATTCAGGTGCCTGAGTGTTAGAGAGCTGGAAGGTGTGGATTCTGTATTTATGACAGGAACCTCGCCTAATGTGTTGCCTTTCAGGGAAATAGATCGTTATAGATTTAATGTTAAAAATGAAATCCTGCACCAGGTTGCTGCTGCCTATATGACCATGGTTGAAGATTATATGAAAGAATTTGAAAAAAATAAATATAAATAAACAAATAGTCTAAAAACGATCTTAAGAAAAAGAATATGGCAAATATAAGGGATTTAAAGAAGGACATTGATTATCTGGTTTATGAGGTAATTTCAGATTGTTTCACAGCAATGAGTGCTCACCAGGAAGAGAAAGTCTCTGATCAGTTATCTGAGATAGTGGCAGATGCTGTTAATTTAAGAAATGAACTTTTTTCCAGGGTCAGGTACAGGGGGGACAGGGAAAAAACGGGTAATGCCAGGGAGTACTATCGAAACCTGCGCAGTAAGCTTATAACCGACATTGATGATTTATTTACAAGGATCAGTAAAGTGGTAAGCGATTGAAATAAGGATATATGTATCGTCCGCATTCAGAACAGCTTCCATCTTTGGTATTCAGATGGTCAATTTTATAACCGGTACGTGACGTAATAACTGAACCACAATCAGGGCATATGGTATCCATTATGCCACTTATGCTTATATTTCCCGGGTATACAAAATTCAATTTATTTCTGGCTATGTAATAAAGATCGCGTAATGTTGATGCGGGGGTAGGAGGGGCTGAAAAATTGTAATTGGGGAAATACCTGCTCAGGTGGAGGACAGTGTCCTGTCCGAGGTTATCGTCAATCCACGAGACGCAGTCTGTAAATTCCCTTTTATCATCATTATGACCCGGGATTACAAGATAGGTAATCTCCAGGTGCCTGCCGTTCAAATGAATGTCTCTCAGGGTATTCAGTACTGGTTTAATTCCTGCACCTGTGTAATCCCGGTAAAAATCATTATTAAAAGCTTTCAGGTCGATATTAAATGCATCAATATATTCAATAAGATCGTTCAATGGGGCTCTGTTTATGTAACCGTTACTTACCATAACGGTTGAAAGTCCAGAATTTTTAGCACTCCTGGCCATCTCCATCATGAATTCATACCAAACAACAGGTTCGTTATATGTAAAGGCAAGGCCAATGTTCGAGCTAATTTTTTTTGCCTCTTCAAGTATTTCCGATGAGCTGATATTATTCTTCCTTCTGTTCATTATACTTACGGTAGGCTGTGATATTTCATAATTCTGACAGAATAAACATTTCATATTACATCCGAATGATCCGACTGATAATATCTGCTTTCCGGGATAAAAATGATACAGTGGTTTTTTTTCGATAGGATCAAGGGCTAGAGCCGAGATATTCTCGTACACATCTGTATACATTTTTCCGTCAACATTGTGCCTTACATTGCATTTGCCTGTTTCGCCAGGTTTTATCAGGCACTTATGCGGGCAAAGTGTGCATCTTATTTTCTTTTCTGATAATGATGTAAAATAAACAGCTTCCATCTTCTGTTAATTTTTCATAAAGTTAATGAATAATATAGGAATGCTTCTTTGCCCAATTCATCAGAAGTAATAAATTTGTGTCTTTTAATCATTGTCATACAATATTTACGGTATATGTCGGGAAAGATAAATTATAATACCGGTCAACTCACCATGCTGGTAGTGCTTCGTGTTTTGATAGGATGGCATTTCCTATATGAAGGTCTATCCAAACTTGTAAACCCGGATTGGTCATCAGTGGCTTTTTTGCTTGACTCAAAAGGATTTTTATCATCATTTTTCTATTCCCTTGCTTCAAACCCTGATGTTCTGAGAGCAGTTGACTTTCTAAATATGTGGGGACTGGTACTTATAGGCCTTGGTTTAATACTGGGATTATTTTCCAGGATTTCAATAGTAGCTGGAATAGCCCTTCTTGGGATGTACTACCTATCTCATCCTCCGATGGCAGGATATTCTTACTCAGTCCCTTCTGAAGGAGCTTATCTATGGATAAATAAGAATCTGATAGAAATGGTGGCTCTTGCAGTCTTGTTGGTATTCCCTACATGGAAAAAAATTGGAATTGACAGGTTTATTTTTAAAAGTAAGTAAAGACAGGATATGAGTGAAATAACTGACAAGAATGACGGTATATCGAGGGTAAGCAGGCGTGATGTTGTTAAAGGCCTGGCTACCGTACCCGTACTGGGCGCTTTTGCCTTTGCATTTTACAGGAAGCGGAAGCACGCCAGACAACTCAGAAACAGTATACTTGAAAATATTAAGCTCTCCGAAAATGAACCGCCAACAGATGATCTGTCAGTTACGGGTAAAAAGATAAGGCTGGGCATAATTGGATTCGGTATACGCGGGCCTCAGATTGCAAAAGCAGCAGGATTTCTTCATCCCGAGAGCGTGGAGACAATGAAGAAGGCTGCTGAAGCCAACAGTGCCGATACAAGATACCAGGAATTTATTGATCAACAGGACCTTAATATTGAGATTACTGCCGTTTGTGATATTTTCTCGGTATATGCGAAGAAAGCACAGGAGACAGGGGCAAACTCTGAAAGAAAAGGAAAAGAAATAAAGTATGGGAATATGCCTGTGATCCACCAAGATTACCGGGAACTCATTGCAGATAATAATGTTGATGCAGTTATCATTGCCACACCCGACCACTGGCATGCACCAATGACAATAGAGGCAGCACGGGCAGGTAAGGATGTATATTGTGAGAAACCCATGAGCTGGTCGGTTGAAGAAACATATGAGCTGAGGAGAGCCATAAGGGAATCAGGAATAATTTTTCAGCTCGGTCACCAGGGCAGGCAAACGGAAGCCTATAATAAAGCCAGGGAGCTAATTACTAACGATGTTATAGGCAGCGTAAACCTTATCGAAGTTACAACTAACAGAAACACGCCTAATGGTGCATGGGTCTATCCCATTCATCCGGAAGCAAGCCCGGACACAATTGACTGGCATAAATTTATAGGCCAGGCACCATGGCATGATTTTAGCCTGGAACGATTTTTCAGGTGGAGATGCTGGTGGGATTACAGTACCGGACTGTCAGGCGATCTGCTTACACATGAATATGATGCAATGAACCAGATCATGAGGCTGGGAATACCTGATACAGCAGTTTCGTCGGGAGGCATATATTATTTTAAGGATGGACGAACTGTGCCCGATGTGCTGCATACCGTTTTCGAGTTTGATAAATATGACCTGACCATGATGTACAGTGCAACGCTCGCTAACAGTAAATCAAGGGGCAAGGTTATAATGGGTCATGATGGCTACCTGGAGGTTAGCAATTCAATAACTGCATATGCCGATCCCAATTCAACACGCTACAGGGAAAAACTTGATAAGGGAATTATTGATCCCTCACTGCCGATACTTTCATATGTGCCGGGGAAAAAGAATATTGATGCAGTAACCTCAGCAACGGAACAGTATTTTGCCGGTCGTGGATTGCTATATACTTACAGAGGTGGAAAAAGAGTCGATACAACACATCTCCATATAAAGGAATGGCTAAATTGTATAAGAAATCGTGGTATTCCATCCTGTAATATTGATCAGGGATTCGATGAAGCCATAACTGCTCATATGGGGACAATTGCTTACAGGGAAGGACGAAAGGTGAAATGGGACAGGGAAAATGAACAAATAATATAATTAACCAAAGAACCAATGATAAAAATGAAAAGACGTAATTTTATCAAAACGACAATTGCCGGTGCTACAGCTGCTATAGTTATGCCTTCATTAGCATGTTTATCTGATATTAAAAAGACGGGCCTGATACTTTACACAGTGAGAGATGATATGGTGAAAGATCCTGAAGCTACGCTTGACAGGATAGCTGAAACAGGCTATAACTGGCTCGAAGCAGCCAGCTATGCTGATGGAAAATTCTATGGCTTTAAACCTGCTGACTTCAGGAAAATGATTGAAAGCAGGGGCATGAAGCTTATAAGCAGCCATAATAATTTAAACAGGGAGAATCTTGATGAGGTGACAGGAGCAGCTGCTGAAGCAGGCCTGCAATACCTGGTTATACCATCATTGCCCCATGACTGGATGAACAGTGCAGATGCCTTGAAGAAAACTGCTGATTTTATGAATATTGCAGGAGATAAATGCCGTGAATATGGAATGAAGCTTGGATTTCATAATCACTCGGTTGAATTTGAAATGGTGGAGGGCCAGCTGCCTTACGATGTATTCCTTAACAATACTGAACCTGGACTGGTGATATTTCAGCTTGACCTTGCCTGGATTACAAAATCTGGAAATGACCCTGTTGACTATTTTAAAAAATTCCCGGGCCGGTTTGAACTATGGCATGTGAAAGATCTGTCTCAAGATAGAGAAGATGCAACACTGGGCGAAGGAACGATTGATTTTGTGCCAATTTTTGAGAAAGCTTCAACAGCTGGTATGAAATACTTCTTCGTTGAACAGGATACATGCAGAACCCATACCCCGCTCGAAAGTATAGAGATCAGCAGGAATTACCTGCTGGAAAATATTCTTTAACTGGAATATTGGAATACTGGAATATTGCTATTATATGATTAATGATTGCGGTTCATCATTTATCATTCATAATTATAATCTGGCCCATTTTTCTTCCCTGGATGAAAGGACTACCGCTTCGAGGAACTTCATACCTCTGACGCCATCATCAATTCCGGGGTAATCATATGATTGGTCATGCTTTACACCTTTTTTATTAGCATGCAGATGGAATGAAAAATTCCTGTAAAGGTTTGCAAATGCTTCTATAAAACCTTCAGGGTGGCCTGCAGGTAGACGGCTGTGCATTCCTGCCATTTCGCCCAGGGCTTTGAAGCCTGTTCCCGTACGGTATATCTGCACAGGGCTGTCTTTCCACCTTGCAATGAGTGTGTTTGGCTCCATCTGCTGCCAGAAAATACTGCCCTTTGTGCCATAAATCTTTATACTTAAACCATTTTCTTCACCTGTTGCTACCTGGCTGGCAACAAGACTGCCTTTAATGTTATCCTCAAAATTAAGTATAACATTTCCATCATCATCCAGGATTCGTCCCTCGACGAATGTACTAAGTTGTGAATATAGTTTTACCACCTTTTTCCCGGTAATATATTCTGACAGTTGAAAAGCGTGAGTGCCTATATCACCCATGCAACCTGCGTTTCCTGCTTTTGCGGGATCAGCCCTCCATTCAGCTTGCTTATTGCCTTTTACTTCTTCCCTTTCAGATAACCAGCCCTGTAAATACTCAACCACTACTTTTCGGATAACACCCAGTTCACCATTAAGTATCATTTCCCGTGCCTTTTTCACCATTGGATAGCCCGTGTAGTTATGAGTGAATAAAAATAATTTATTGTTCTCCTCCAGTGTCTTTCTGAGTGTATTTGCTTCGTTAAGAGTAAGGCAAAGGGGTTTGTCACATGCTACGTGAAACCCTGCCCTGATTGATTCCATGGCCGGTTCAAAATGCAGATGATTGGGTGTTGCAATACAAACAAAATCGGGTCGCTCTTTATCAGGCAACTGAGCCTCCCTATTTAGCATATCCTTCCAGTTATCATAGATACGATCCTCACCCAGGCCATATTTAATACCACTATTGAGTGAAGTTACAGGATCACTGCTGAATGCTCCCGCCACTAGCTCTATCATATTGTCCATCCTCGCTGCCATAATATGTACTGGTCCAATGAACGAACCCATACCTCCTCCTATCATTGCCATTTTTAGCCTCATAGTGCCTCGTTTTTATAGAAAATCTCGATATTGTTCTCTTCAGCGTAATCTAATATGAAATTTCTTACCCTTTGACCCAGGTCAGGATATTTAAGTCCCAGTTTAATCCTTATTCTTGATGAATCGGTCATATGCAGAACTATGTCATACGTCCTTATTTCCAATTGTTTGATCTGTTGTGAACCTAATTTTTTTGCGGGAAGAAGGCTGTTCTGCCTTATGGCAATGTCTCCGTTTTCCCTTTTTATATATCTTTTTGCATATCCCAGGCCTGAATAAACCTGGAATATTCCAAAGAGAAAAAGGAAAATGCTGCCTGCCCAGAAAATTTTTTCGTTATCAGGATACTTTATCAGGAATACCACCCACCATCCTGCTGTGAAAACGCAAATCAACCCGAATATTACTATAATTATCCTCACCAGTGCCTTGTTTTCTTTTTCTCCCAGCGATATGCTCTGTATACTCATAATATGATTAATTGATCTGCAATTTATTCTTTTTTGCTGACTATAAAAAGTCAAATTTTCCTTAGTTATGAGTGTTAATTCTTTTGTTTTTTCTAATTTTAACCGTTTCAAAATTAAAATTCACCTATGATGAAAGAAAAATCAAGTAAGATTTCACGGCGTTCATTTATCGGCACTACAACTGCAGCGGCTGCTGGACTAACAGTACTACCCAGTTCTGTGGTAAGTGGGCTTGGACATATTCCACCAAGTGACAAACTTAATATAGCCGGGATTGGAGTAGGAGGGATGGGGAATTCAAATCTCAGAGCTCTTAAGGACACTGAAAATATAGTAGCGGTTTGTGATGTAGACTGGGCTTATGCAAAGGAGAAAATGGATTCATATAAAAAGGCCAGACAGTACTGGGATTTCCGTAAAATGTACGATGAAATGGGCAAGGATATTGATGCTGTTGTAATCGCAACAGCAGACCATACTCATGCAATTACTGCTGCTCATGCTATTGAGATGGGTAAACATGTTTATGTACAAAAACCTTTAACACATACCGTATATGAATCAAGGTTACTGACAAAGCTTGCAGATAAGTATAAGGTTGCAACCCAGATGGGTAACCAGGGAGCATCCGCAGATGGTGTAAATAAGATAGTAGAGTGGATACAGAATGGTGAAATAGGTGAGGTTACAAAGGTTGAAGCTTTAACTAACAGACCAATATGGCCGCAGGGATTAAACCGTCCACCCGAAGAAAAAGTTCCCGATACATTGAACTGGGACCTGTTTATTGGTCCTGCAAAAATGCGTCCTTACAATAGCATATATACACCATGGAATTTCAGAGGCTGGTGGGACTTTGGTACGGGAGCACTTGGTGATATGGCATGTCATATTCTGCATCCTGTATTCGTTGGACTGAAACTTACCTATCCTGTAAAAGTTCAGGGTAGTTCAACATTATTACTAACAGATAGTGCGCCTACTGCAGAGATGGTGAAGCTCGTTTATCCCGCTCGTGAGGATCGTGATGATTATAAGGTTAAGCTTCCTGAAGTGGAAGTTACATGGTATGATGGCGGACTCCAACCGATGAAACCTGAAGGATGGCCCGCTGGTAAACAGATTGGAGATAATGACGGTGGAGTGATCTTCCACGGAACGAAAGACACTCTTATCTGTGGTTGCTACGGAAGGAATCCATGGCTGATGTCCGGAAGAGAGCCCCAGGCACCTGAAACCCAGAGAAGGGTCAAGGTAAGCCATGAGGCAGACTGGGTACGGGCATGTAAGGAAAATCCTTCAAGCCGCATTCCTTCAAAATCAGATTTTGCACAGGCAGGTCCGTTTAATGAAATGGTGGTAATGGGTGTGCTGGCTGTACGCCTTCAGGGACTTAATAAAGAACTGGAATGGGATGGTGAAAGGATGGAATTCACCAATATTAAAGACAATGAAGAAATAAAAATAGTACTTGAGGACAATTTCAGTATTAAGGATGGCCATCCTACATTTAATACGGTATGGACTGATCCTATGAATGCAAAAGAATTCGCTAACGAAATGATTAAGCATACATACCGCGATGGCTGGACTTTACCGGCCATGCCATAAATGAATTTTATAATCTTAAAACTAAAAATATGAAAATAATTAATCTATTACTTGCTTTCGTGCTTATTGCATTCCTGAATACCTCTTGTGGAACATCAGGAAGTGAGAAGGATGGTAAAAAAGCTAAACTGGAAGAAATGGAGACTGCAGCAGAAGAGGAATGGACAATTCTGTTTGATGGAACTTCCACGGAAAGTTTCAGGGGATACTGCAAAGAAGAATTTCCAGCCGAGGGATGGGAGATAGTTGACGGCACATTGCACTGTATTGGATCCGGCAAGGGAGAAGCAGGAGGCCAGGGTGGTGATATCATTACTAAGCAGAAGTTTGGCAATTTTGAGCTGTCACTGGAGTGGAAAATCTCAGAGGGTGGAAACAGTGGTATATTTTATCTTGCACAGGAACTGGAGGGTAAACCCATATTTGAGTCAGCTCCTGAAATGCAGATACTCGACAATGAAAAACATCCAGATGCCGAACTCGGTGTAGACGGTAACCGCAAGGCAGGATCATTATATGACCTGATACCCGCCGTGCCACAGAATGCCAGGCCGGTAGGCGAATGGAACACGGTGAATATTATGGTTTATAAAGGAACCGTTGTACACACACAGAATGGTGAGAATGTTCTTGAATATCATCTGTGGACCGACCAGTGGAACGAGATGTGTGCCAATTCGAAATTTGCTGAAATGCCTGAATTTGTCAATACCGCTCAAGAAGGGTATATTGGATTGCAGGATCATGGAGATGATGTATGGTTCAGGAATATTAAGATTAAGGAACTGTAATATCACCCTTTAATCCTATATCATCAGCAACCTCACGCATACCAGTTATACAATCTTCAATTAATTCTGACAGCTCTACATCAAGTAGGGCTGCTCCTTTTTCTATTATTGACCGGTCTACACCAGCTGCAAACCGCTTATCATTCCATTTCTTCCTTACGGATTTAACCTTCATGTCAAGGACACTTTTTGATGGCCGTACAAGCGCCGTTGTCGTTACCAGGCCGGTTAATTCGTCCATGGCATAAAGAGTTCTTTCCAGCTGGCTAACTGGCTTAATATCAGTAACTATGTCATAGCCATGGCTCATAACAGCCCTTATATATTCTTCTGGCCAGTTATTTTGCCTGAGTATTTCCTCTGTTTTTTTGCAATGTTGATCAGGGTACATTTCATAGTCAAGGTCGTGAATTAAACCAATTACCCCCCATTTTTCCTCATCCTCGCTATTTTTCCTTGCCATATATCTCATTACTCCCTCAACTGCCAGGGCATGTTTAAGGAGACTCTCAGACTTATTATACTGTTTGAAAAGACTCATAGCGTCTTCGCGGTTTGGAATATAATTGCTCATAACAAATTTTTTAGTAAAATTAATAAAGACAAAAGAAAAAAGTAAAAAAAAATTGAAGCGTAGAAAGCTTTAGCTGAATGAGTGGAAACACCGGCTGAACGAATCGCAGATTCAAACCGTAGCCTCTGGAGTGAACGCCGGGGAAAAAAGTGTGAACAGGAAAGGTGATTAGAGCATTTAAATCATTAAACACAACACCCGGCATCCATAACACCTGGTTTTAAAGCTTAACAATTTTATAGAAGAATCTCTTCTTATTGGTTTTGATTACCAGTATATATTTTCCCCTTGAGAGGTTTGCGTTATCAAGATATATCTGTTCACCTGCTGAAATGAAATAAATTTCTCTCTTTTGAATAATCGTGCCCGAGATGTTATATAAGGTGAATAAATTGTTTTCAGAATTCCTGTGGCTGAGTATCCTGATGTTATCCCTTACCGGGTTGGGAGCAACAGTAAAGTAGTCATTATCAGGATTGATATCCTCTATGTCTGTACTTACTATAGTAACTCTGAGAGTGTCATTCATGAAGTAATTCTCAGGGTGGTTGGTAAATATCTGTATTTCATAAATATCATGCACAGACATATCTACTGTTTGGGAGAAATAAACTGTCAGTGTATCACCCGGTTTGAAATCAGTGTAGAAAGTTTCATCAACCGGCTGATTATCATTAACAACATATGACATGGAGATCATATCAATTGTATCGCGTCCGAGGTTACATATTTCAACTGATATTATTTCATCATTATAATTTTTGCCAATCTCGGGGGAAGAAATCTTGTTCAGATGTACGGCAGATTGTACAAATGACAGTGACGGGAATCTAATAAGGTCAATATAAGCGCAGTCGGAGCCGTTATTAACAGATTGATCTTTTTCGTACATCCAGTGCAGATTATATACTCCTTTCTTCAGAGGTATTACTGCTTCTGTCCAATCAACCTCTCCTGATTCACTAAATATCAGATTATTATTGACAGAAAAGGCAAGTGAGTCCCAGTATGCTTCCGAGGAAACCTTATACCAGAACCTAAGTGTATCATCTTCAGGAAGATTGAGTAGCATTGACAGATTTGATTTTTCATTATGGCTTATGTGTCCGGAGCGAGCTGAGTACATATTACTCATGGAGGCTTCGTCAGTAATTATCCATGGTATATCAAAGTTATTGATCCATGGGAAGGTTGTGAAGTTTAGTAATTCAAAATCTTCTGTAGATTTACCAGATATAATGCTCAGATTCTTTGATGTAAGGTAGGGAGTACATATTAGTTCAGTGTAAAACACTATTTCTGTCGCCTCAGGTGTATTCTCATCTATATCTGCAAATACAGGGATGTTTGTTATCTCACCAGGGTATAAAGGACCGCATGGAAGAGTAGTATTGTCGAAGTGAATATACTCTGAGATATTACTTATATGCAGGTTACCTGAAACTGAACTTGAACCATTATTAGTTACTTTAAATATTACTCTCACCCTTTCACCTGCTTCAGGCAAACCATTACCATTACCTGTAGATAAATCGTCTGTTATGCAGTTAATGATCATAAGTTCAGGGGCATGAAGGCTTATATCAGCTGTTCGGTTAACAACGTTTCCATTATAATGAAGCTCAATATTGAGTGTTGCGATTTCAAGATCCGGCAGGCTATCCAATACATATATTTCAAAACCGTTTTCCAGCTTTTCACTGTTAGCTTCAAGGTTGCCTATATATAAGGAATCATTGATAATACTCAGGTAATCTGAGGATGAGTGTATTTTAAGATATACATCATCGGCTTCATCATTCCCCGCGTTTTGTAAGTCTGACTGTAGTGAAATATTCTCATTATAGTCTGCTTTTCCGTTATCATTACCATAAATATCTGTAACATTTACATCATTTATACTAAGCCAGGCAGTGTCTGATTCTTCAAAATATATTGTTTTGAAAAGGGGTATAGCGTTCTGACGGCTTATAATAAGAAGGCAGGAGTCTTTTTCTGCTTCCGGTATATCAAGATATGCTGTTCCTGAAGGAGTTGAGTGAGCAGCATCCCAGAGTGTATCAAAATGAGATAAACCTATATATGCAAATGCTGAGGTAATAATATTAAGTTTCTTCAGTGCAGGAGGAATTTTCTCAGGAACTGAGGCTTCAAGGACTTCAGGCTTACCTATAAATGGTGAGATTGACGGGTCCCCCAGCAGCGTGTATGTTTCCCAGTAATATTGTTTCCTCGGACTGGTGCTGGAAGATACACCCAGATTACCACCGTAAATTATCTGGCCTGTTGTTGTAAACCAGTCTGAAGGTTTTTCTCCATTCAGGTGAAACAGTCTGTCATAGAAGCCCAGCCCGGTATCTTCATATGTGGGGTAACGTACAAAGGGGCCGGCACCAACGGACCAGTAATAATCTTCCTCCCAGTATGAGTCATTGGTACAACCTATGAATGCCAGGGCTCCTTTGTCAACAGCCCTTACAAGGCTTGATCCAAGACAATTTTTATCATTAAACTTGGCGGTCAGGCATGCATTGCTTATCACCAGTGGATATCTCGAACTGTTATTCATCTGGAGAGGAAAAGTATTGTCTATGCCGGTTCCCATCCAGCTGCTTACATCTCCATGCCCTGTATAATTAATGAAACCGATGCCTTTTTTCATTAATACCCGTACTGAATCATAACGTACCGATCTTATTGAGTCGTTAATTTCATGATGGAAAATGTACGGCTTGGTAATATGAGGGTTCTGATTAAAATAATTTGAAGCATAATTTACCTGTCCTTCCATAAAGTTGATAAACCCATCATCAAAGCCAGTAAGAGCCATAGCTTTGTTATAATGAGTTATTGTATCGGCAAATGCAAAGCTTTCATATTCTATTATTTTATTAACCATTGCTTTCATATGAGTTGTATCACCTGCCGGCAGTCTTCCTGTGAACATGTCGGGGATGAAATCTCCGTTCCCGTCAAATTCGGCATAATACATGTCTGACAGGTAATTTGTACCCTGTGAAGCCGGTATATGAGTAAGGTCGCCCGCCAGTATAAGGTAAGTTGGAGCAGGATTTTCCAGGGTGCTGTTGTTGTATATATATGTAAGGCTATCCTTAATATCCTGGAAGTCTCGTTGCAACCCATTTTCCCCGATATATATTTCAGTGATCCTGAATCCTTTTTTTGTTTTCCATTCAACAAGTGGTTGAAGATGTTTTTTAAACAGGGTGTCTGAGACTATAACCATACTAACCGGTTCAAGTGAGAACCCGGGAATAACGTCAGTAGCATCATAATCGATGAGGCCCTTTACGAGAAGATCACTAAAATAATAATTATCAGGACTTTTGACTGTTTTTACGGTCTCACCCGGTGAGTACTGAATATAAATTTTCATGGAGCATATAATATCTATATACTTCCCGGATGGATTATAGATTACAGGATTTATATCGAGGCTGGCAATGCTGTGGCCTCTCATTATCCCTATTTTTTTTATTACCACTGTATCCCTTATGTATGCATGAGAAGCGTTGTAAACCGACTTATCTATTATTAATGGAACATCCTGGGTGGAGCTGTTTTTAGTCTGGCCGGGCTGACTCGGATAAATAATGTTGTAATCACCCAGCTCTTCAAGGCTCTTACGAATGCTTACAACATCTTTTATTATTATTCTTGCATTCCTCGCCTTATCATAGTCTATTAATCTGGTAACCACGGGCAACTGTGGCTTGCCGGGATCGCTGCTGAATGAATGATCAGGAAGTCTAAGTCTAATAAAATACCCTTCTTCGGGTTTTAATCTTTCAAACTCAATATCTCCTGAATTGTATGATAATAGCAGACCTTCATCATTATCTGAAATAATCTTCAGCGGAGATGAATGTATATTACCCTCATCATTAATACTTGAAGGCTGTGAGTTTACATCCTCAAGAAAAAACAAAACAGGTAACAGCAAAATTATTATATACTTACAAAAACCCAATTTACCTGCCTGAATAAATTAACCTAAATTCGCTAACAAGATACCAAATTTGTTCTATTTTAAAAACAGAGGCAGATTTAAGGACTATATCTCCAGGTTTGTCATCTCTTTGGTAAGGGGAAATTCGTATTCAGGATATTCAAAGATTGATGCACGAGGTTCAGTCTCACCGATGGAATAACCCCATACATCTTTATATTCATCAACATCTTCACCCATTAATTCCATTTGGTCAATATAGTGTTTCACAGGTTTTGATTCAATTATGTTAACCTTACCCATCTTATTAATTATCGGGCTGTGGGTCCTGTTGGTATCGTGTTCGAACTCAAGAATTCTTCTTCCTCTCCTTGTTATTCCTATAGTCCTGAATGTAAGGCTTTTACCTACGCCAGGCAGATTCATTACATTCCTGTCGGTGCTTAGGAATGGCAGATCATGTTTCTTCATTATTTTTTCCAGGTTTACTACGCTGGTTTCTGCAATCTCAGGAATTTTCTTAATGGAATCCTGTTCTTCGTAAGGAATATTTCCAAAGACCTTTTCTTCTATTTGTTCCTGTATGGCTCTTTCGTTAGTGGCAAAATTATGGTAATTCTCCATAAATCCTTTAACCGAGAAAGTGTAGTAGGGGATTATTCCTACCTGGTTTAGAGTTCGACGTAGTTTGGCAGCAAAACCTCTCCTTGAGGCGGCTGCAGTATATACCATCTGGTTAACCACGATCCATCCGGCTGAGTTGAGCTTCTTAATAGCTTCTTTCACTGCTGGTGTGATTTCCATTGGCGAAACAAAGTGTGTCTGTATTATGAATTGTTTAATACCTATTTTCGATGCTTTTTCCTTAAACTCAACCAGTATGTTGAGAAGATCTTTATTTATACGATAGGGGATGTAAACAGGAAGACGGGTTCCCAATCTTACCCTAAGCATTTCGGCATACTTTTGCCCCTCTTTTCTATTCTTATTATTTTCTTTCTTCTTTACAGCCATTTTATATACGGCATCAAGGATATCTTTCATTGATTTATCGGAACTCATAAATGCATCGCCACCTGTGATGAGAATATCTCTCAGTTGGCTGTCATTCTCAAAATATTCCATCAGCCATGATAGTTTATCCTTCCAGGATTCACCTGGTTTCAGTTTGTCAAGATTGAAATTCAGTCTTCCGGCCTGAAAGTCATACATCCTCTGGCATGATACACAGAGACCACCACAGGCTCTTCCCACAGTATCAGGTATCAGTATGGAAACCTCGGGGTATCTCCTGTGAATGTTATTGCTGTTTGGTAGCAACCAACCTGCAGCATTGGGTTTTCCAGGTTGTACTTTATCCTCTTTTTCCCAGGCAACTATATTGCCAAATTCATTTATCAGTTCTTTGCTGTACAAAACATAATCTCTTATGGCAAGATCAGCTTTTCTGGCGAATTCAGGAGCATTAGCATTGAGAAGCGAAAGGTAGTAAGGATTGACAAAAAACGGGATGCCAGCCTCCCTGGCATCTTCAAGCCTGAACATAGTGTCAGTGTCCAATGAGCAGTCAAGCATTTCATTGAGCAGTTCCGGAGTCCTTACAGCGAATTTCAGGTGGAAACGGAAATCTTCCCACCATTTAAGAGCCATAGAGTACTTTTCAGATTCAGATAATCCTTCAGGGAAGCTGAACCTGTTACTGCTAACAAGGCCCTGATCAATATTACTTATAATAATTTTAAGGATCCTTTTTTTGTTTTCATCCCTGATCTTAATTATTTCTTCATCCAGCCCTGAGTAGTGCCGGGACATCCATTCAATTAATTTCTCGCGCCCCGGTTTTTCTCTCTTCTCAGATCCTGTAAACTGGCGGAATAGATGTATCATATCATGAAAGAACTCGGGTTTTGCTCCTCCTTTACCGTACTGGTATGCTAACCATATTAGTCGTATAGGGTGAGATACTGATCTTTGGATTTTTTTGTTAAGATTCTCAAACTCTCTGCCTGAGTTCTTTATATAGTCAAGTAACCTTATTGCTCCGACTTCTCTCCAGCTGAGAGCTTCATATACCTCTCTACCACCTATCTCATAATTGTAGTATTTCATTGCATCTTTATGCTCTTCGCCGCTAAGCCATTTAAAGACCCAGTTATACAGAGCCATGTTTGCTTCCTCCGCAGAACCTGAATTGTCAATGATTTTTTTAAGCTCAGGATTTTCTTTCATTAATTTTTCAAGCAATATAACTGACCTTGGTGGAATGTTTATCTTTTCTATTTTTTCTAACAGATTCATTTCGGAAATTAATTATGGAATTATAAAGGGTTGAAAATCAAGTGTATAAGATTTTCAATATCGCAATACAAAGATAACAAAAAAATGGCTAAATTCCAAGCTTCTGAATGACCTATTTAAGTCTGGTTTAATAACTTAAGTAGCTATCCGGAAGGTTCTTATCTAGATTCTCGCTTGCATAGTACCAGCAACCTTTTTCTGATAGTTCATAATCGATTATGCCACAGGTGATGAGGTCAGAAAGAATGTTTTCTGCCTTACGCAGAGGGAGTTTAGATATTTTTCTGAATTTGGAAAGGGTAATCGAATCATTTTGTTGAAGATGATCAAATAACATTGTTTCAGCTTTTCTTACCTTAATTAACAGCCCATTTTTCCTTTTTTCATTTCTCCATACTTTAAGTATAACACGGTTAACTGCCAGGTTTTGGTCATCTTTCCTTACATATGCTATCCATTTACCAGCTTCATCTTTGGAGTATACAGGCCTGGATTCTGATTTCTCAATTTTCACCTCCAGAACTGTTTTGCCTTCAAAAATGTGCTGGATAACACTGTATTTTATTGGTGGTTTACAGAAAAGACTTGCAGCAGCATCTATCATATAAAATTCCTCTTCACTCCTGACACCAGCTATACTTCCATTGTCACGAACACCAATCAACAGACTGCCGCCATTTGTATTTGCGAAGGCAGCAAAGGATCGTGCAATCTTCCTGGAATCAGAAATGCAATACTTGAAATCAAGTACCTGGCTTTCACCACCTTCAATCATTTTGGCTAATTCACTCACTACATTATTTTAAGTCGTAAAATTACCTTAAATTTTGTTAAATGGCTAAAGAGGCATTTTATATTATAGGGCAGTTGAAATATTTTTCATATATTTTACGCTAATAAAAAATGAGATTATGAGAAAGAATAAATTACTCCTTTTGTTTATAATTTTTATAATTACCACAAACATGAACTACGGTCAACAGGTTTTTGAAAAGGACATATTTGAAACAAATGACGGAGACCTTGAACTATGGTTTATTGGTCATGGCACACTGATGTTCAGGTACAATGATATGGTAATACATATTGATCCTGTCAGCCGGGAAGCTGATTATTCAACACTTCCCGATGCAGATCTTATTCTTATAACACACGAGCATGGTGATCACCTGGATGTGTCTGCCATAAAGGAGATTTATAAGAATAATACCCGTATTTTATGCAATGAAGCTTCTTCATCAGCCCTCAGTGATTGCAAGGTTATGGCTAATGGTGACAAGACGCTTATTGAAGGAATCAGTATTGAAGCTGTTCCTGCTTATAACATAATGAATGAGAGGTCGCCGGGTAATCCTTTTCATCCCCGGGGTAATGGGAATGGCTATATTCTTGAACTGGGAGGTAAGAGGGTATATGTTGCCGGCGACACGGAGAACATACCTGAAATGAGCGGTTTTGGTGATATTGACATAGCTTTTCTTCCAATGAATTTACCATATACTATGTCACCGGAAATGGCAGCAGAAGCTGCGATGATCTTGAAACCCGGAATATTGTATCCATATCATTTCGGTTCAACCGATACCGGGGAACTCATTATATTGTTAAAAGGGACTGATATTGAGGTAAGAATCAGAAAATTACAGTAAGGATATGGTAATGAACAGAATAAACAGGCGAAAGTTTTTACGCACGG
>Ga0272441_10000498_pt1 | contig 89008 bp, 64 predicted proteins | sample SSMProp6N_FD_193582 | JGI IMG/M metagenome (GOLD analysis project Ga0272441, IMG submission 193582) | Marine sediment archaeal communities from Little Sippewissett salt marsh, Falmouth, MA, United States - SSM-Prop-6N | ecosystem: Environmental > Aquatic > Marine > Wetlands > Sediment ... | reverse complement strand
GCCGCAGGGGGATTCAGCCGTCGTGCACCGCGTTACCGCCTACACCAAGAACGCGCTCTGGGATGCCGTCCAGGCCTGGTTTGAGGGCGGCCCCGCGGCCAGCGGCGCCATCGACTCCTCGGCGTCGATCGTGCATCGCTTTCCCGGACGAGGAGGGGCAACCTGGAGGATCTATGGGCCCTCGACGGCAAGGGAAGAAAGGGTGCGCATCGCCTGGGATTCTTTCGCGACTCCCTTCGCGCCCGATTCAAGCACGTTTGGGTATCAGTGGGACAACGAAGTGGTGACGAAAACGGACACCAAGGACGGCCCGCTGCTGACGCTGCCCGAATACTATCGCCTGGTCAAAGATGAGAATGAGAAGGCCAAGTGGGTCCCGGTATCGCCCGAGGAGGTTCCGAGCCAGACGAGACTGGCCGCGGTTCGCTTCGGTCGGCCCGACCGCGAACCCTTGCCACCCTACGTTACTCCCGACGACCCGGAAAGCTGCTGGAAGAAGCCGGGCCCCGTGGCCGGACCGTTCGAGGCGCATCCCGGGGACGGCACCACCGTAACGTATTACTGGTATCGATTCGCCGACCAGCCGGCCTTGCTCAACGCCGATTTGACCGATGCCGAGCGGGAGACCCTCCAGAAGCGCGTGGAGAAGCTGCACCGGCACTGGAACAAGGACCGCACCTATCTCGCGCCGCCGGCGTTTGGAGAGCTGGCGGATATCGATCCGGCCTTGATCGTTACCCCGCCTGCGGGCCTGGAGGCAGGCTACGTTCCCATCGCCACGCGACAGGGAATAGAATAACGGGGTAGCTTCGGCGCCATGCCGTTCGCAGCGTCGGCCGGGTATATGGAACCGTGACGTTTTCTGACGACACCGGTGCAAACACTGTGCCATCTTGTTGGGGATTTGAACTCAATGGATTCTATCGCATATCGCGTCGTTATTTTAACGGTATTGGTCACGGCGTGGGCCGGCGCTGCGGAGTTGCCCAACATCGTCATTGTTTACACCGATGATCTCGGGTTTGGCGATATCTCGGCGTACAACCCGAAGGCCGCCTATGAAACTCCGCGCATCGACAGGATGGCCGCAGAAGGCATCCAGTTTACCGATGCGCACAGTCCCTCGACGATCTGCTCGCCTTCGCGTTACGCTCTCTATTCCGGCCAGCAGATCTACCGATCCACCGGGCGGGGCGGCGGCGCCTTCGAGGGCCCCGGCGGCCCCAGCTATCTCAAGCCGGGAACGCTGACCCTGGGAGACATGTTGCGGTCCAAGGGCTACCGCACCGGCGTATTCGGGAAGTGGCACGTCGGTCTGACCTGGTACGACGACAACGGCAAACGACTCGGGGGCGGCTTCGCCAACGCCAAGCTGATCAACTATGAAAAGAGCACGCCCCTGATCGACGGCCCCAACAAGAGAGGGTTTGACGAGTCGTTCATCACGCCGAACTGTCCCAACACCGACCCGCTGTATGTCTACATCGAAAACGGAATGGTAGCGGTGCCGGCGACGGTCACGCACAAGCGCAGCAACCTGCCCAACCTGGACGGCTGGTTGTGGGACAACGACGAGGGATTCATGTCGGTGGGCTACGATTTTGAGAATGCCGACAAGATCTTTTACCGCAAAACGGTGGATTTCATCACCAATCACCTCAAGAACCACAAGGACAAACCCTTTCTGGCGGTCTTGTGTACGCAGATTGCTCACGCGCCCGTCCTGCCGGCCGAGGAGTTCCGGGGCAAGACCCAAGGCGGGCCCAGAGGAGACTTCGTCTGGGAACTGGACGTGCTGGTCGGACGGCTGCTCGACAAGCTGGATGCGCTGGGCATCGATGACAACACGCTGGTGCTGTTCAATTCGGACAACGGCCCTGAGACGGTCCACTGTCACCGCATGAGGCAGGAATACGAACACGATGCCGCCGGCGGCTGGCGCGGCATGAAGCGTGACGGCTGGGAAGGCGGCCACCGCATTCCGTTTATCGCTCGCTGGCCACGAGCCATTCCGGCCGGACAGGTCTCGAAGCAAATGACCAACACCACGGATATCTTCGCCACCCTGGCCTCCATCGTGGGCTATGAGCTCAAAGACGAAGACGCCACCGATAGCTTCGACATGCTGCCCGTCATGCTGGGAATCCAGGATGAAAACGATCCCGTCCGGCCTCACATGTTGACCCAGAGTTTTCGAGGAGAGTTTCAAATTCGACAGGGTCAATGGAAATATCTCGATCACACGGCCTCGGGAGGCAACAGCTACGCCAAGGGCATCATGGCGCAATACGCGTTGCCCGAAACCGCGCCCGATGCGAGCGGTCAATTGTTCGACCTGGGCAAAGACCCCGGCGAAACCACCAACCTGTTCTTCAAGAAAGCCGAGAAACGCCGGGAGCTTCAGGACTTGTTGAGCGAACTTAAGACCAGCGGACGCAGCGCTCCGAAGGGAAGAAAACCCATTGGTATTGCGAATGTCCCCGTGCTGACCTCAAAGCCCAGGCATACGAAAAGGTAGCACGGAAGCGCCTGCCGCTGTAGCGTCGCGTTTTCGTCGTTTGTCCCGAACGAGCGGGACTCGCACAATAACGCGACCGTCCTTATCGGCCAAAACTACGAATAAGCGCTCCGCCTCCCCGTTTCACGAGCCGTGATGCGCGCAGTTCACTTGCGGTTGCACGGGGCCTTTTGCGCGGTGAGGAGAAAGACCGGATAGTCCCTGGGTTCAGCGCTTTCGGCGGGCGGACGCCGGATCGTATGAACGGTTCGCACGCTCCGGGTCACACATCCCAGGGCCTCCAGTTGCAATGCCAGGGCGCCCGGATCGAACCCGTGGTGAAACACTTCCCGGGCGTTGCGGTGAAAGGTCCCGTCTTCCGCTTCGAGGTCGGCCAGGGCGATCCAGCCGCCGGGACGACACCACTGAACCAACTGTCCAAGCAACGATGGGATCTCTTCGATATGGTGAAGAACCATGCTGCTGACAATCGCATCGTAGGAAACATCGGTGTGCGATCCATATCCCGCCTCCAGCAGAAGGGGTTGGATCTGCTTCAACCCCGCGGCCTCCGCCTTGCGTTCCAACATGGCGAGCATTTCAACCGAGGTGTCGGCGGCGACGACCGAACGAACCGCACCGGCCAGCGCCCGAGCGATCAGCCCGGTCCCGCAGCCGAAGTCCATGATCTGCATCTGCAGCGTCAGGGGAACCTCACGCACCATCGCCTCGGCAACGGCGGCCGCCAGTTGCACCCGGACCGGATTGTCGTCCCACGCCTGTGCGGCCCGGTCGAACGGTGATTCCGCACCGGTCGTCCCGGGTGCGTTCCCTTGAGGTTTCGACTTGTCCGATGAGCCGGTCTTCGTCACTCATTGCTCCTGCAAATTCCTGAGTTCCAATCAACGACGCGACACACCTTCGCGTCGCGAATCGGCAAGCATACAGCATCGGCCCGGTGTTGGGAAGCATCACGCGGCAGCCGCCCCTCTGCGCAGCCTTTCGGGACAGCGAGCCGGTGTGCGCGGCACAGTCGACAATTGCGGCGGGAGATGAATCGGTTTGAGGGCTGCGCGCAGTGACCGACGCCGTGAGGACGAGATGCGAGCGGTTAGCCTTGGAAGAGCTCGTCGGCGAGGTCCTGGCCGGCCTGGGTGGCGTAGTATTGCTTCATGACCTCATGGCCTTGCGTGCGGGCCTTGCCGAAGGAGGAGAAGAGCCCCGCTTTCGTCAGGAACAGGATGGCGATGCAGGCGGCGACGTTGACGCCAACGTTCTCGTATTTACGCCAGCGTTCGATCAGCGAGGGCTCGGGGCTGGCCTCGTCGAGGTGACACTTCCGGGCCCCGTCGCGCAATTCGTGATTGAGCATTCTGACGGCGCAGGAGTTGGCGCGTTTGAGCAGATCGAGGTTGTGAGGTTGCGACTTGATGATGCGCAGCGCCCAGTCCACCCGCCCTAGATCGGCCAGTCGCTTGCGACAGCGGGGGCAATGGGCGACGTGCCGCCGGACCCAGGGCGCGTCGGGACCAAGACTGCGCGACAACGACGCCTCCAGTCGCCGCCGCAGCTTCCGACACAGATTCCGTTCGGCTTCCTGCCCAACGAACGAACGGGTTTTCTCTCCACGTTCCAGGAGTCTCATCGTTCTTCCCCAGTTTTCATCCACGCCGCTAACAGTTGAACCGCTTTGCAGCGGTACACCCGCGCGGTCCCCACCGAAATGCCCAGGGCGCGGGCGACCTCGGCATACGATAACTCGCCCAAGTCGCGCAACATGATCACGTCCTGCAAATGCGCCGGCAGTTGCGCCAAGTGGCGTCGCAATGATTCGGCCAGATACCTCGTGTCGAAATCCCGGCCCGGGTCTCCCGCCTCGAACGGTCCCCCGGCCACATTCGACAACACTTTCTTCTCGGCCATTTGCCGGCGCAGGATGGAAATGGCCGTATTGCTTGCCGTGCGAAACAGATAAGCTTTCAACCGGCGGGGCTTGGCCCCCCCGTCACGATGGGCCAAGTGCACGAACGTACTCTGGTACGCATCGCACACGTCCTGCTCGTTGCCCAGGATGCGCCAGAGCATGGTCACCAACTCGTGGCCGTACCGCTGCATGGCGGTGAGAATCCACCGCTGGCTCTCCTCCACGGCCTCGCATGCCGTGGAATCCCAGAATAGGTCATACGTAGCGGCCTTGTCGAACATCGCACCCTACTCGGTTATGCATCTGTTTCCGACCATATGACGCGCGGCGCTTCTGTATGTTAACACAAAATGGCGGAAATGTGAAATAAAACCGCCACCCATTAACAAGCGTGCCGCCCGTGCGTCCTACTTATGGAAAACCGTGTGATGGCAATCGAAGGACTGAAATCACGAGCCAAACGCAATGAAGGAAAATACACGCAAGAACCCTGATTCCAAACCGCCGGCCCAGGACGTGGTCGATATCGTGGATGACCTGCTGGAACGGGCGGTCTCCGCCGGCGCCAGCGACGTGCATTTCGAGCCCACGGACTCGGAATTGCAGGTGAAATTCCGCCTGGACGGCGTTTTGAACCCCTTTGAGAAGCTCCCCGGTGCGGTGGCGGACAACGTGATCGCGCGGCTCAAAGTCCTGGGGGGGCTCTTGACCTACCGCAACGACATCCCGCAGGAGGGGCGTCTGGAAATCTCCAGCAACGGCTCGGGCAAGATCACGGACGTGCGGCTGGCGATCTTTCCCACGATCTACGGACAACGGGCGGTCGTCCGGCTTTTCTACCGGCAGCCCGAGCTGCTGGCCCTCGATCAGCTTGGCTTCGCAAGGCCAATCGAGTCGCGGCTGCGGACGATCGCCGCCGAGAGCCAGGGCGTGCTGCTGCTGACGGGCCCGGCCGGCAGCGGCAAGAGCACCACGCTGGCCGCCCTGCTGCGATATATCGTCGGCACTTTCCCGGGCAAGAGCATTGTAACGCTGGAGGACCCGGTGGAAATCCGCATCGACGGGGTTACCCAGGTCCCCATCACGCCGCACGGCCAGATGACGTTCCCCACGGCCCTGCGCTCCCTGCTGAGGCAGGACCCGCAGGTTCTGATGATCGGCGAGATTCGCGACGCCGAAACAGTCCGGATCGTCATCGAGGCCGGCCTGGCGGGCCACCTGCTGATGAGCACGATGCATAGCGGCACGCCCGCCGGGGCGCTGCTGCGGCTGCTGGAAATGGGCGTCGAGCCCTATCAGGTCACTTCGAGCATCGCGGCCGTCGTCAATCAAAGGTTGGTCCGAAAGCTCTGCACGCAGTGCAAGAAAGCGGCTCCGGACGGAACGTTCGAGCCGGTCGGCTGCGAGGCGTGCTTCGGCACCGGCTTTCACGGCCGGGCCCTGGTTGCCGAAATCGTTGAACTCGACACCGAGCTGCGCCGCGCCGTCCTGGCCAAGACCGATCTCGACGAGCTCAAGAGCCTGCTCAGAAACAGGGGCCACGCCTCCATCTTCAGCGACGGCCAGCGCCTGATCGAAGCGGGCATCACCACGCCCGACGAGCTGGAAAAAGTCTGCGGGATCGACGCGGGCTGCGAGAAACCGAACTGATTTGCCTGATGTGCAGGCGAATAACGTGAGAAACCGAGTGACAGGATATTGGATACGGGAAATCGAGCATGGCGACCTTTAGATACAATGCGTTGACGGCAGCGGGAAGGCTGATGAAGGGGACCATCGAGGCCGGTTCCGCCGACGAGGCGACCGAGCAGCTCAAGGGCATGGAGCTCAGCGTCAACTCGTTGGACAAAGCCGAGCGGGAACAACCCAAAACGGCGATCGGACGCAACGAGTTCCTGCTGTTCAACCAGCAACTCGCCTCGATCACCCGCGCGGGCATCCCGCTGGAAAAGGGCCTGCGCGAGCTGGCCGCAGATGTCTCTTCGCGTTCGATGCGAAACCTTGTCGAGGACATTGCGGCGGACCTGGAGGCTGGCGTTCCCATTGAGGAGGCCTTCCAGAAACGGGAAAAACACTTCCCGCCGCTCTACGGGCGAATCTTGAAGGCGGGTGTCACGACCGGACGGCTCAGCGAGATGCTCACCAGCCTGAACCGGCATCTCGAATTAGCCGGACAGACCCGGCGTATCGTCTTCGAGGCCCTCAGCTACCCGGTCGTGGTCCTGATTCTGGGCACGATCATCTTGTCATTCGCCTTCGGCTACATCGTCCCGCAGTTTCGCGAGGTCTTGCAGGACATTGCCGGAAGCAACCTCCCGGGCGTGACCAGCGCGGTGCTCGCCCTGGGCGAGAATACGGCGGCGATCTGGGCCGGTATCGTCCTGGTCGCGGCGATCCTGGTCGGGGTGTTCCTGGCACTGTCGCGGTCGCCGGGGGGCCGTCGCAGCAAGGAAGCCCTGCTCCTGCGCGTCCCCATCATCGGCAACCTGTACCGCAACAGCGTGCTCAGCCGCATGGCCGAGGCGATGGCCGTGCTGGTCGGCGCCGGGTGCGATACGCCCGAGTGCCTGCGTTTGGGGGCGGTTGCGTCGGGCAGTGACAGACTGGCCCGCGAAAGCGAAGGGCTCGCTGGTCGGATCGAACAAGGCGCGAACCTCCTCGAGGCCGGCCGGAATCTCCGCCTGCTGCCCCGCCTGTTCCTCTATTCGGTCCAGCTCGGCTCCCAGAGAAACGAACTGCAGGACAACCTGCACAGTCTCGGCGACATGTACGCCGACCAGGCGCGCGTCAGCCAGTCGCGCCTGCAGGCCGTTCTGCTACCCATACTGATTATGGCCGTCGGGTGCATCCTCGCCCTGGCCATTTTGTCGCTGTTTTTGCCCATGATTCAGGTCGTGACGAGTTTGTCCTCCGCAGGCTAACAGGGGAAGATATGTTCAACTTCACAACCATCGTGGTCGTCCTCTTCGTCGTCTACGTCATCCTCGGTTATAAGAAGCCGGGCGTGGCGCTGATTACGGTGCCGTTCGTCGCCTTTGCGGTGGGCTTTGCGGCAGCGACGATGCAGACGGAGGAGAAGATTCTCTATGCCCCCCTGCTGTTCATCGTCGTACAAATTGTGATCGCGGTATCCACGCACAAACGCGAGTCGCTGGCCTGGTGTCATCAGTTCGCCACCTGGACGCTGCTGGCGATGACGCTGGTGCTCCTGCTCAGCGCCGTGCTCATCGTGTGCGTGATGCTTGAGGCTGGTCCGATTGTGCCGCTGCTGTTCTTTCTGGGCACTGCCGTCATCGTAGGGGGATTCATCGGCTACAACCTGACCGCCCGGCGGGTATCGGAAGCGCACGTCTTTTCCGTCCTGGGCTCGAGCATCCGTCAGAACCTGCCGCTGCCGATGGCCCTGGATTGCGCCGCCGCCGGTCGCGCGGACGCTTCAGGCCGGCTTCTGCGCCGAATCAAGACCTGGCTCGTGAAAGGTTATCCGCTGGCAGAGGCGGTGCGGCGCGGCTATCCGCAGTGCCACCGGTGGGCGTTGGCCATGCTGGCCGCCGGGCAGCGTGTCCACCAACTCCCGGCCGCCGTCCAAGCCGTCGAGAGCGAGATCCGCACGCGCACCTACGAACGCCACCGTGTGCGACCGGTCCATCCATTCTATCCGGTCGTGGTCTTCACCGCCATGATCTTTCTCGCGGGCGGGTACGTCACTTTTGTGCTGCCTCAGTTCGTCAACGTATGGGAGGAATGGGGCGCACGCGAGCTTATGCCCCGCTCGACGCGGGCGCTCATGGAGATCGCGGGAGGCCTCTCCTCCGAAGTCCTGGTTCCATTATTGATCGTCCTTTTCGTCCTGTTCTGGATCGTCATCGGGCTGCGGCGTGTGCGGCGGGCCCGGGGACATCTCAAGCCCACGATGTTCTCGCGGCTGATCGGTTCGCTGCGCTGGTATCTGCCCATCTTACATTGGTTTGAGAAAAACCGCTCGACGCTGCGTGTGGTGGAACTGCTGCGCATGTCTCTGCGGGCGGGGATCCCCGTCAACGACGCCATACGCGGCGCTCTCGATCTCGACGTCAATTGCTGCTTCCGAAAATGCCTGCGGCGCTGGCTGGAACGCATCGAGCGGGGCGACGACATTGCCGCCTCGGCGCGGGCGTGCGGGCTGGGCCCGGCGCTGGCCTGGGCCTTCGACAACAAGGACAACGGCGTCGGCACGCCGGCTGTGCTGGATATGCTGCAATCGTATTATCGCTCCAACTACAGTTACCGCGTGAATCTCGCGCGGTTTATCCTCTGGCCCTGCGGGATCATTCTGCTGGGCCTGGTCGTCGGGTTTGTCGTTCACGCGAGCTTCACTCCGGGCGTGGTGGTTCTTGAGATCATGACCGGGGCGATCTATCCCTGATGTTTGGAACAGGTGCTAACGTGTCTGAAAAAAAAGGAAAACGCCCGGGCTTCATGATGACGGAGGTGATCGTCGCTACGGCCATCCTGGGCATCATTATCGTTGGCTTGGCGACCTCCATGAGCGCATTTTCGTCCTTCAACGAGTACCAGTGGATGCGACAGCACTGCATCGCGGCAGCCCAGGCCCAGCTCGACAGCATCACGGCCACGGGCCGGACCGTGGAGCCGCAGGAGATGGCCCGCCTGTGGGGTACGGTGGAGGTCTCGGTCAGCAGGGAACCCGGCGCCGCGCAGTGGGAGGGACTGGAGCTGATCCGGGTCACGGCCGCCGGTCAGGCGGGACCGCGACGGGTCACGGTCCATCTGGCGCGATATGTCCGGCCCGACGTGACGGTCGCAAGAGGAGAATAGTCCCATGCGAAAGGGATTCACACTAATCGAAGTGTTAGTCGTTATCGCTATCACGCCGATTCTGGCCGTGGCCCTGAGCGGGGTGTTCGCCATATTTGTGCGCGACATCCCCCAGGGCACGCGGCTTCTTCAGCAAAACACCAGCGTCCTCGACATGCTCGCGAACGTCCGCCGTGACGTGGACCGCGCCGTTGCCCTGCCCGAGCGATTCCGGGACGTGCAGACGGATGAGCACAGACTGCTGGTCGAGCTGCCTGAGGGCACGGTCAGTTATGAGTTCCGCAACGGTGAGATTGTGCGTACCGCGTTGAACCAGGACGGCGTCGCATCCGACCAGCAACGCCTCTGGCACGTGCCGAAAGCGGTGGTGACCTGGAAACCGTGCAAGCACGGGGACGCGGTGTACGCGGTCGAGGTGTGCACCGCCGTGCAGCAGCGCATTCGCGCCAAGCTTCACGACAAATTCGTCAACTCGCACGTTTTCTTCCTCCAGGGGCTCGGAAAGGACCAGGCGATCAAATGAAGAGACGAAGGAAAAACGGATCGGTTCTGACGCTGGTCATCGTCTTGCTGGGACTGGTGGTGATGGCCCTGGCCGTCCTGACCGAGAGTTCCAACACAATGCTCTTCCAGGCCGACAGGGCTTATCTCCGCGCCGTGGAACGCAACCTGACCGCCAGCGGTCTGGCTTGGGCCCGGCACCACGCCGCCGACGCCAACGAGCCGCTCGACGTCGCGCCTCTGACCACACGCTCTGCCGGCCTGACCGTCCGCGTGGCAGAAACGGGCGACCGCCGGGCCACCGTCCACATCACAACCTCCTGCACCAAAGCCAGGCAAACACTCGACGCATCACAGGACTACGTCATCTCTCTGCCGTAATGCGGACAATGAGAATTCATACGGATTCCGAGACGTTCTTGCGCGTTTGAGCGTTTGTCATTCCTTCGCCCACGCTCCGGAGCAGCTCTGAGCCGCAGGCGAAGCCCGGCGCGACCAGCGGTGGTTCCGTGGGGTTGGAGCAACGTTTACGCTGCTATTTCACGAAGCCGAGCTTGTCGGGAATCCACAGGGAGATCTGCGGGGCAAACGTGCAGATCAGCAGGGCCACGATCATGGCGACGAAGAAGGGTAGGATGTGACGCATGACCTTCGTCACGGTCGTGCCGGCGATGCCGCAGCCTAAGAACAGGCACGTCCCCACCGGGGGCGTGCACAAGCCGATGCAGAGGTTCATGATCATGATGATGCCGAAATGAAGCGGATGCAGGCCGAGCTTCTGCACGATGGGCAGAAAGATGGGCGTGAAGATCAAGATCGCCGGCGTCATGTCCATGAACGTCCCGACGACGAGCAGGATCGCGTTGATCAACAGCAGCAGGACCACCTTGTTGTTGGTCAGGCCGACCAGCGCGGCGCTGATGTTCTGGGGGACGTTCTCCGAGGCCAGCACCCAGGACATGGCCATGCTCGTACCGATCAGGAGAAAGACGACCGACGTGGTCACGCCGCACTGCAACAGAATGTTCGGAAGGTCTCTCACCTTCACCTCGCGATACACGACCACGGCCAGGAAGAACGAATACAGCACCGCTACCGCCGAGGCCTCCGTCGGCGTGAACCACCCCAACAGAATGCCGCCGATGACGATGAAGACCAGCAGCAGCGCGGGAATGGCCCTCAGCAGGCGAATGACGCCCTCCCAGAAGGGAAAGGTCTCGCCGTGGCCGTATTTGTGGCGGGCTGAGATGACGCCGCTGACGAGAAGCAGACCCAAGCCAACGAGACAGCCGGGCAGAAAGCCCGCCATGAAAATGGCCGCGATGGAAACGAATCCGCCGGTCGCCAGAGAGTACACGATCATCACATTGCTGGGCGGAATCAGCAGTCCCGTCGTGGCCGCCGTGATCGTTACCGAGGCGTTGAAGTCGCGATCGTAGCCCATCTTGTTCATCAGCGGGACCATGAAGCCGCCGACCGAGGAGACCGCGGCCGTAGCCGAGCCGGAAATCGCTCCGAAGAACATGCAGGTCACGACGTTGACGAACGCCAGGCCGCCGCGAAACCGGCCCACGAGGACGTTGGCGAAATCGATGAGCCGCCGAGCGATGCCGCCGTGGCCCATGAGCTGGCCCGACAGGATGAAAAACGGAATCGCCAGCAGCGCGAAACTGTCGATCCCCGTGGCGATCTTGTGCGCGACCGCCACGAACGCGGGCATGTCGCCCATCGCCAGGAACGCCAGCACGGTCGCCAGGCCCATGCAAAACGCCACCGGGACGTTGAGCAGCAACAGCAAAACGAAACTCACAACCAGAACCAGAACCGGCAAATCCACTCAATCGCCCTTTCGCTGCAAATCAAATGGCTGTCGAGATAGAGTCAGTCGATGCCCGCATCGGCCGCCGTGACGTGCGCGTGGCTCTCGACCTTACCTTGGACCAGCTCGCGCAGCCTCTCGGCCAAACCGATGACGGCGTAAAGCGTTAGAAAGAACCCGCTGATCGGGATGGCCAGGTACACGTAACCGACTTTCACGCGCAACGCCGGCGATTCCTGGCCCAACGCCAGCGTGTTGGCGACCAGACTGCCGCCGCCGAGAACCATCACGAAAAACGAAAACGCCGAGACGCACAGGAAGACGAAAACTTCCGTGTAGAGCCGTCGTCGCGGCGGCAGCTTGCCCACGAAATAATCGATGCCGAGATGAGCCCCGCGATTCAGCGCGACCGCTGCTCCCAACAGCGAAACCCAGATCAGCATGAAGACCGCCAGCTCTTCGGTCCACGTGCTCGGGTCGTTCAGAATGAACCGGGTGAAGACCTGCCACAGAACGTCGAGCACGAGCACCGCCACGACGATCATGACCAGCACTTCCAGCGAACGATCCAGCACGGTCTTGACGCCCTTGAGGAAGGTCATTTCACCTCCTGGATTCTCTCGATGAGCGTTCCGATCTCCATCAGCTCCTCGTCGTCGCTGCCCTGGAACTCCTCCCAGATCGACCTCACCGACGCGCGGAACAGCTCCTTGTCCGGCCGAATGATCTGCACGCCTTCTTCCTGCACGGTCGCCAGGTCGGCGGCCTCGGCCTCGGCCCAGATCTTCCGCTGATAGACGACCGACTCATCCACCGCCTCCTGCAAAATGCCCTGCTGGTCGGCCGTGAGCGAGGCCCACACACGCGTGCTGATGACCAGGATGTCCGGCAGCCGCGTGTGCTCGTCGAGCGTGTAGTACTTGCAAACCTCGTAATGTCGCGACGTCCGCAGGGACGGCGGATTGTTCTCGGCGCCGTCCACCACGCCCTGATCCAGCGCCGTATAGAGCTCGCCCCAGGGCACCGGCGTCGGCGAGCCTTTCATGGCCTCGACCATCTTCATGGACATGATGCTGTTTTGCACGCGGATCTTCATGCCCACCAGATCGGCCGGCGCGTGGATTTCGCGCTTGGCGTAGAAACTGCGGGCGCCGGCGTCGTACCAGCACAAGCCGCGCAAGCGCTTGGACTCGCCGGCCAGAAGCAGCTCCTTGCCGATGGGACCCTCGAGAATCTTCCAGAAATGCTCGGCGTCGCGAAAGAGGTACGGGACGCCGAAAATCTTCATCTTCGAGACGAATCCCTCCATCGGTGCGCTGGAGGTCTTGGTCATCGCCAGGTAGCCAAGCTGCAAGGCTTCGATACACTCCTTCTCGTTGCCGAGCTGCTCGTTGGGAAAGACCTCGACCCGCATGCGTCCGGCGGATTTCTCCCGCACCTTCTCGGCCATGAAGACCATCGCCTTGTGCACGGGATGCGTGATGTCCAGGCCGTGGCCCAGCTTCAGAACCACATCGGGTTTATCCGCCGCCGCGGCGCTGCCGGCCCAGAGAACAACCAGCCCCAGGCTCCACAGAAGATATCTGCAACAGATCGTCTTCATTTGCCGTACGTTTCTTCTCTCCGCATCACCGTTTCGGCCAACCCGCTGGCGGCGCAGCCCTACTTCACGCCCTTCGGCGCCGGCGTGCCCCAGAGGATCACGTCATCGATATTGCCCGTGTCGTCGAACGAGCCGAAGCCGACGCTGCCGGAAAGAAACGTTTTGTCCACGGTGCGCATGATGGGCTTGTCCATATCGTCGTAGTAGACCTCGATCGCGCCGGTCGAGGCGTTTCGCACGACGCGGACGTCGTGGTAACCGGTGCTCCAGTCGGTGCCGTCGGTTCGCTCTTGGGCAATGGAGACGCGAGGCTCGCCGTTGACCAAGAAGATCGAGTTCGCGTGCGCGTCGGCCTTGGTGGCGATATGAACGTAATAGAAATGCGACGGGTCCTGATAGCCGAAGAACACACACATGTCGCGATGCCCATACTCCTTGCCCGTCTGCTTCATCCGCGCCTGGAGCACGAAATCGCTAACGTTCGAATCTTTCACGCGCGCGATGTTGAGGGGCGATCGCACGGGAGGGCTGTACTTGCTCCGCTGGAACAGCGAATAGACCTGGTTGCCGCCCTCGGCGACGATCTTCCAGGCTTCGGGGTCGGTCTGCGTCCAGCGCCCCGCCTGGCTCTCGAAGTCCTCGAAGAACACCAACGGCAGGTCCTTCATTGTTGCGGCCATCGCCTTCGGGGCCTTGAGCTCCCGGATACGGATGTTGCGGAACCGGTAGATCTTGCCCTTCTCTCCGTGGTGCTGGACGGCGATATAGCCCTGGCGGTCCACCGTATCGACGTAGTCGGTCGTCAGGACACCGTTGAGGTAGATGCGCAGGCTCGCTCCGACGCAATGGATGCGGTAGCGGTTCCAGCCGTCCCGCTTGAACGCCCCTTTCGTGGCGGCAACGAATGCTTTCACCGAAGCGGCATCGTTCCTGACCGGATGCAACCACGCACGGCGACCCTCGTCGTACAAACCGCCCGACCATTGCCGCTCGGACGGATCGACCTCCGCCTGGTAGCCCCAGACCTTGTTTGGCTTCTGGTGGCAGCGGAACATGAAACCGGAGTTCGATTTGCCCTCCGGCATCTTCACTTCCGCCTCGAAGATGAAGTCGCGGTAGGTTTTGCCCGTCAGCAGAAAGAACTTCTTATCGGCCTGGAGGCGAATCTCCTCGTCCTCGACCCACGCCTTGCCCCAATCGTAGGGATTCGTCCATCCGCGGAGGCTCTCGCCGTCAAAGAGTTTGGTCCACTGCCCGTCCGCGTCCTCGACGGCCGCTGCGACCCCGCACAGAGCCAGCGACACCAGCGCGCAGGCCCACAGAATCCAACACCCGCGCAAACCATCCCGGCGATCCAATGCAATCATCGTATTTCTCCTTGGCTTCTGGTTGGCTATTTCGCCCGGCACCCCTTGTGACACAGCGAACGAGAGACGACCGTTCAAATGTTCCTGGCAACCACTTCAGCGGCCTTGATCAAAGGATACGCCGTCGGTGGCGCCGTGAGCAGTGGATGGGTGCCTATTTGGGCTGTCAAAATGGAATTTATGCTCATGCGATTCTGAATAACCAGTCCGATCAGATTTGTCAACTCGCCGACGCTCAGGCCGCCCATGACTTCGCCGCCCAGGACAACGCCCGATTCCTTGGCAACGATCAGTTTGACCACCTGTTTGTGGGTATCGGGCAAAGTGCCCGGATGCCTGTCAATGCCGGCAAACGTACCGGTGATCACGTCAAAGCCTTCTTTTCGCGCCACGTCCTCGGTGAGTCCGGCCGCCCCGAATCCAGTGTCGCCAATAGCAGTCGAGAATATGGCAATCGTCCCGCTGAGCGTCTTTAACGTGGAGAGCTTGTAAAGATTCATACCTGCCACCCGCGCTTCGGCACAAGCGGTGGACGCCAGCATGACACTGCTGTGCTTCCTCGTGATGAAATCGCGTTTCTCGGCGCAGTCGCCGACGGCGAAGATATCCGGATTCTCCGTCCGCATGTACTCATCGACCACGACGAACCCTTTCTCCGTGATCTTCCAGCCCGACTTCTCGGCCAGAGTCACGTTGGGACGATAGCCCATCGACAAAACGACGGCATCGGCTTCGAGGATCTCATCATTGTCCAGTCGAACGCCGCTGACTTTGCCCTCTCCCAGGATTTCCTTGACGCCGACGCCCGTTTTTACGGCGACGCCTCGTTCCTGCAGGACGCGCTCGGCTTCCACCGCCAGTTCTTCGTCGAAGGCCAGACCCAGAATATGAGGAAGGATTTCAATCAACGTGACCTCTTTGCCCCTCTTGGTCAACTCATCGGACATCTCCACGCCGATGAAACCACCGCCCACGGTAACGACCTTCCTGCAATCGCTCAATTTCGCGATCATCTCGGCAAGGTAGACCTTGTTCTTGTGAATCGCGAACACGTTCGTCAGGTCCGTTCCTTTGAGCCACTTCGGAGACACCGGGGTCGAACCGGTCGCGAGAATGAGCTTCTCAAAGGCGATCTCCGTATCGTCGTCGGTTCGGCAGACTTTCGCCTCGCCATCGACAGAAACCACATGACCGATCTTCAGATTGACGCCGGCGTTGGCCAGGCCGGCATCCGGTATCACGTTCTTATCCGTGCCGGAGAGAGAACCGAAAATGTACGGAATCCCGCAGGGCACGACGACCTGGTTTTCCCGCCGGATGACGAGAAAGTCCTTGTCAGGATAGTTGTTCTTGCCTGTTACCGCAGCGGCAATACCGGCGGCACTCCCGCCAATCACTAACACATCTGTCTGCATAGCAACGCCTTCCTTTCGATAGGTACGTCCACAACGACGGTTACGATCCGGGATCGGACCACGCGGGGGATCGCCACGAAATGCACTGGTGGTTCATCAGACAGTAGCCAACCCTCTCCCGATCACATGTGCCTTTCCGCTCCCACAGGGCCTGCGGATGCACATGCCGGCCTTCGTCCACCAGGAACACGTCCCGGCGATCGCTGCCCCCCCGGGTGATATCGTGCCCGCACCCGACCGCAACTGTCTTGGCTAACCGTGGCATCCCGCCAGCCTAACCGCTTCCTTGGCACCTGTCAAGCCCGCTGCCGTGACTGTCCCGAATGGGGGGCGCTTTCACGAACACGCACAAGAGTGCCCTTTTTTTGTTGCAAAGGACCACGCCAGGCAGTATTATCGATAACAGCAACCAACGGTCTGGAGCAAATGATGCCACTTATGCCAGTGGCGGAAATGACGGGTGTTTCCATGGGCACGGCAAAAACCGTGGCGAATCGGAGGCCGGGTTTCTTGCGGGCAGGAGTCCCTTCGTCGACCTTCTTCTCACCAAGAGCCGGACCGAAGGGCCCCCACTGGAGACGGAAGAACGCGAACTGTCTCATTTGACACCGCCCCCTCGGCGCGTGATTCCACCGCCGGTCTGAGAAGCTGCGGCCCAAGATTACTTGCATCAGTGTTTCTTTGTCCTGTTTTGCAGAATGCTCATTTACGGAAGGAGGTGATCGGCGATTTTCATTGTTCTCTGCGTACTGTGCAGGCAGGCATCCCGGTGTCGTCTCCGTGAATCGCATCGCCCCGGGAGAACCCGCCGAAGGCAAGAGTGCATCCGCCAAAGCAAAACGCAACAAAGGCCATGATCGCCGCCAGCAAGGCCGGATGCCTCGAGCCGAACGGCTTTCGACAGAATGGCAACTGGAGGACTTACTATGTCTACAGACAAAAACGCCCCATTCGTATTGGCCTTCGTCGCGTTGGCTCTGGCCATGCTCGCTCTCACCAGCACCTCGGCAAATGCCGGGACGATCACCTATGTCGGGATCACCGGTGATGCTGATTGCGGCATCAGTGCCGACAACATCTACACCCACACATTGGACTTTGGAACCGGGACGCCGGGCGCCTTGATCAATGGGGTTCAGTTCGACGCCTACAACGCCGCGGCCAACGGCACGTTGAACTTCAACAGAACGGCGGTCTCGGGAACTCTCAACGACCACGGTGGCAACGGCAACCACAACGTCACAGGTGCTCTGGTAAACCTGATGACGGACATGTATTATAACGGCAATAACGCCGCTGGCGGTGTCACGACGTGGACGCTCAGCGGACTCACCGCGGGACAAACCTACCACGCCCGGATCTACACGCGCATGTGGGGACCGGATGACAATCGCAATGTGACCTTCGTGTTCGATCCCGATGGCGCCGGCCCCGTTTCCGACACCACCGGGAAGGTCAGCCAGGACAACGCGACATCCATGGGATTCCCCAATGGCAACGATGCCTATTACATCAACTACCAGTTCACCGCGGTCGCGGGCGAGGATCTGGTCATCACCCTGACGCAGGATAACTTGAATTACTCCTGGCACCTCTACGGCCTGACGAACCAGGAGTTCTCTCCGGAAGCAGCCATTTCTCCCATTCCGCCAGATGAAGCGGCCGACGTCTTCCGTGACACGCTGTTGAGCTGGACCGCCGGTACGCATGCAGTGGCCCATGACGTCTACTTCGGCGTCTCGGCCGAGGACGTCGGCGCCGCCAGTGCCGACAACCCTCTGGACGTGCTGGTGAGCCCGGGCCAGGGTGCCACCACCTACGATCCGGAGCGCCTGGATTTGGGCCAGACCTACTACTGGCGGATCGACGAAGTCAACGCCGCTCCTGACTTCACGGTCTTCCCGGGCAAAGTCTGGAGCTTCACCGTCGAACCCGTGGCATACGCCGTTGAAGACGTGTCCGTGACGTACTCCGGCATGAGTCTGCCCGGCTCGGGCCCGGAAAACACGATCAACGGCTCCGGTCTCAACGAAGACGACCAACATTCCATGGAGCTCGAGGACATGTGGCTCAGCTTGCCCGGGGCAGCCGGGCCGGACCAACTCGTCTATGAGTTCGATAAGCCCTACAGCCTGCATGAGATGTGGGTCTGGAACAGCAACATCGAGGGCGAGTCCATGATCGGCTTCGGCGCCAAAGACGTCACCGTCGAATATTCCACCGACGGCGCCGACTGGACCCTCCTCAGCGAGGAGGTCTTCAACCAGGGCGCCGGCGAGGACACGTATACCGCCAACACCGCCGTCCCGTTCGGCGGCGCCATCGCGCAATACGTCCGCCTGACCATTAACAGCAACTGGAGCTCCCCGACTCAGCATGGTCTGGCCGAGGTGCGATTCCTGTATGTCCCGCTGCAGGCAAGAAAGCCCCAACCGGCGACGGGTGCCACGGACATGCATCCCGAGGTGAGCCTGAGCTGGCGGCCGGGGCGACAGGCCGACCGGCACGATCTCTACCTGGACACCGACGAACAGGCCGTGATCGATGGCACCGCTTCGATCGTGACCGTGCCCGAATCCACGTATGAGGCGCAGCTCGACCTGGGCCAGATCTACTACTGGAAGGTCAACGAGACCAACGACCTCGAAGACCCGGCGACCTGGGAAGGAGATGCCTGGAACTTCTCCACCATGAAATCGCTGGCCGTCGACGACTTCGAGAGCTACACGAACGACTCGCCCAATCGAGTCTTCCAGACGTGGGTAGACGGCCTGGGCTTCTCGGCCGACGAGTTCTTCCCGGACGGCGTTGACGGCAACGGTTCCGGCGCGCTGATCGGACATGATATCTGGAACGTTGACAGCGAGTACTACGAGGGCCAGATCGTGGAAGTCGTCAGAGTCCACGGGGGCGGCAAGTCCATGCCGTTGTACTATGACAACACGAGCGCCCCCTCCTTCTCCGAGACCGAACGGAAGTGGACAGAGCCTCAGAACTGGGCCAACTACGGCGCCAGGAGCCTGTCGTTGTACTTCTTCGGCGACCCGGACAACAGCGGAGAGCCGTACCTCAAGGTCAACGGCGTCAAGGTGCCCTACGGCGCCTCCCCGGACGATCTCACCATCGGAACGTGGCTGCCGTGGACGACCGATCTCGACGACCTCGTTGCGGCCGGTGTGGACGTCGAGAATGTCACGAGCATGGCGATTGGCGTCGAGGGCGGCGGCTCGGGCATGTTCCTCGTCGATGACGTCGCGCTGTATCCCTATGCCGCCGACTTCATCACGCCGACGGCGCCCGGTTCCGAGGGCCTGGTCGCTCATTATCCTCTCGACGGAGATGGAAGCGACGCCGCCGGCAACCACGACGGCACCCTCACCGGAAATCCACCTTTCGTGGACGGCGTGCAGGGCCAGGCCATGAACGTCACCGCCGATGGGCAGTACGTTACGATTCCCTACGCCGATGACTTTGGCCTCAACACGTTCAGCATTTCCGTCTGGGTCAACGCTGCCGCTTCAGACCTTAATTTAGGCATTCTGGGCACCCGTTTCAACTCCGACAACACGTTCGATGTCAAGGTCATGGCCAGCACGATTCACGGCGACATCGGCGACGGAACCGTCTGGCTGAACACAGCGATTGACATTTTGGAGCCCCAGGGTGGCGACATCAAGCGTAACACTTGGTATCACATCGCCTACGTGCTTGACGATGCCGCCGATACGGTCGAGCTCTACCTCGACGGCGCGCTGGCGAGGACAATGACGGTCGCCGGGACACCGCTGTTTATGAAGCCCGACCAGGAGCTTCGCATTGGCATGGACTATCCCACCGAGCCGATGCGCGGCGCGATCGACGAGGTTCGGATCTTCAACCGGGCCCTCTCGGCCGCCGAGGTCGCCCACCTGGCCGGACGGACAGAACCGTTCTATACGTCGTTCTGATAACAAAGGGCAAGTGTGGGCCTTGACGCCAAGAGTATGAAAATCGCTCCTGGCCACGCACCTGCCCGGCAGACACCGAGCATATGACCGTGGCCCAGGCAGGGCGATGCCCGATCGCCCTGCCTGGCCACAGCTCTTGGATGCGTACGCACACATGGCGGCAATGCGAAGCGTTGCCACCCGGGAAATCGGTGCGGGCACATACCGCGAACGTCTCCGACCTGATTTCTTCTCCTGCATAGTTGAAATCCTCATCTTACTGTAAGCTCTGTATTCTAAATGCTACTGTCTCATCTGTATCAGTTCACAGTCGGCTCTTGCGCCGCCGCGATAGATCCCGCCCGGGTCGCCAGTTCCTGAGTCTCCGCTTCACCGAGCGTGCGCCACGTCTCGCCTGTACTCATATCACCCATACCAACCTGACTTCTGCGTCCGACCAACGAAAACACCGGTCGGACGGCAGCGAAATAGCGCTATTGTGGCACGAAAATGGGGATCGAGTCCGCGAACAGAAGCATTTGCAGCGAACGATGTATTGTGATATTATCGACATTACAAGGTGCAGAAGTACTGTTCATGAACGTACGTTGGAGATCCCAGGGTGACCTTTGTGAGAGTACTTATTCTGGCGGCGGAAGGGGATCAAATGATTGCGGGGCACTTTCTAAAAGGAGGACAATCATGCACAAGCAACTGATGTTCCCACTCTGTTTGACGGTAGTGCTGAGCCTGACGTCGCGTGCGGCCGAACCGCTCGGGCACTGGCCCTTCGACGGGCACGTCAACGACGTAGCGGGTCCGGCGAACGGCAACTTCTTCGGCGGCTCTCCGGACTATGTCAATGGGAGAATCGAGCAGGCGATTCGCTTCGACGGCGCCGACGATTACGTCGAGGTCATGGTGGAGAATCTGGACGCCTACACCATCACCGCATGGGTCATGCCCGACCGGGTCGAGCCAGCCAGCATTGTGACGCGGACCAGCCCCAGCGGGACCACCACGCACTGGTCGCACCAGATCCGCATCGCCGCCTCAGGCCAGTTCGAGCACTACGTTTGGGACGGCGCGGGGCAAACGGTTCTCGGGACGACGCCAGTCGAGGCGGGCAACTGGTATTTCGTGGCCGTCTCGGCTACCAATAACGGCTCGGTGCGACTGTACGTCAACGCGCAGGAAGAGGGAACCGCCGGAAGCGTCGCGACGATGTGGGCCGACGGTGACCGCTATGACATCGGGTCGAACTCGGGCGGCGCTTTCGGCTGGTTTCCGGGGATCATCGACGACGTGCGCATCTACGACCAGGAACTGACGCAAGCCGAGCTGGACGCAATGATGACCGAAGCGCCCTTCCCGTTTGCTTTCGGCCCGCAACCCACGAACGGAACGATGCTCGATCAGACCTCCGTCACGCTTGAGTGGCGCGCGGGCGATTTCGCCGTCTCGCACAACGTCTACATCGGGGAGAACTTCGACGACGTCAACGACGGTCTCGTGGAAGCGATACCCACGACGGAAACCAGCATGACCCTGGTCGCTCCTGACGGTCCGTATCCCGGCGGGCTCGTTCCGGGTCAGAGCTACTACTGGCGCATCGACGAGATCGATGAAGCCCACCCGGACAGCCCCTGGAAGGGTGATGTCTGGAGCTTCTGGGTGCAGCCGGCGGGCGCCTGGGCCCCGTCGCCCGCCGATGGGAGCAAGTACGTCCTGCCCGATCAGGTTCTCACCTGGCAGATCGGCATGGGGACGCTGTTCCACACCGTCTATTTTGGCGAAACCTTTGACGAGGTCGATAACGCCGCGACCGACGGCTGGATGATCGCCGATGCGCTCTATGAGCCCGGGACGTTGGAAACCGACAAGACCTATTACTGGCGCGTCGATGAGTTTACCATGACCGGTACGGTCGCGGGCGAAACCTGGAGTTTCACCACGCTGCCCGAGATACCGCTGGCGGATGATCCGAATCTGATGCTCTGGTGGACGCTGGACGAGGGCATGGGGGAGACCGCCGTGGATTGGTCCGGCCACGGTAATCATGGGAGTCTGCGTGGCGACCCGCAGTGGATCGACGGCGCTCTGACCTTCGACGGAAGGGACGACTATACGAGCGTTGTGCTGGATGTGTCGGAGACCGAATACGCCGCTGCGTTCTGGTTCAAGACAACCAGCGCCGACGGTGGGCTGATGACCGTGGTGCAGGACGATCTGGGCGGCGGCGGTAATGACCGACACATCTACCTGACCGGCGGCGACCTCGGGGCACGGCTTTGGGACAACGAGATCATCACAACCGCGGGACTGAATCTGACAAACGGGGACTGGCACCACGTGGCGTACACCTACGGCGCATCGGTCGGTGGTCAGAAGCTCTACGTAGACGGCGTCCTGCAAGCCAGCGGGATCAAGGACGCCTCCGATTTCGACTGGCAGGAGCGGATCAATATCGGCTTCTCCAACGATGGGGTCCCGCCCTATTTCGAGGGCATCCTCCAGGATGTCCGCATCTACAACAAGGCCCTGAGCGCCGAGGCGGTCCAGCAGTTGGTGCGTGGCGATCCGCTGCTGGCCTGGAATCCGCAGCCGTCGCGCGGTGCGACCGTCGATCTGCGCGATGCGACCACCCTGAGCTGGAGCGCCGGCGACACGGCGGTTTCGCATGACGTGTACCTCGGCATGAACCGGGACACTGTGGCTGCGGCCGGTCGAGACGCAGCCGAGTACCGCGGTAACCAACCTGGCATGAGCTTCTCATTGGCCGGGCTGGTCGAGTTCGGCGGAGACGCCTATTACTGGCGTATCGACGAAGTCGAGGCCGACGGGACCGTGCACGCCGGCAACATCTGGACGTTCACGATACCCGATTATCTCATCGTGGATGACTTCGAGAGCTACACCAACGACGTCGGCTCCCGGCTCTTCGAGGCGTGGATCGACGGCGTCGGCTTCACGCTGCCGGAACCGGGCCATCCGGGCAACGACAGCGGCGCCGTGGTCGGCCATGACATCTGGAGCGTGGACAGCCCGCATTTCGGGCGCACCATCGTGGAAGCCGACGACGTGCACGGGGGCGGCAAGGCCATGCCGATCTACTACGACAACAGCTTCGCGCCGTCGTACTCCGAAGCCGAACGAACCTGGATGACGGCGCAGAATTGGACCGCCGAAGGCGTTGCGGACCTGGTGCTGTTCGTCCGCGGTGCGGCCGACAATACTGGGGCGCCTTTGTACGTGGTGATCCAGGATACTGGTGGGAATCTCGCGGTTCTCACCCATCCGGATGCCACGGTAGTCACGACAACGGATTGGACCGAGTGGAAGATCCCGTTGAGCAGCGTCGCCGACGCCGGCGTAATGTTGACGGCGGTCAAGAAGATGTGCATCGGCACCGGCGACCGTGCCGCTTCGGCCCCGGGCGGCGCCGGCATGATTCTGGTCGACGACATCCGGCTGACCAGACCGTAACATGATAGCAAACAGCGGCGGCTCCGGCGGGATCGCGCCGGAGCCCCTGCTGTGGCCGTATCGAACATATGGCGTTCGGGAAAAAGTGCTGCACGATCCGAATGGTTTTTGCCAACGGGAATCTGTCATGAAAAGGCGGAACGGATTTACCTTGATTGAACTGCTCGTGGTGATCGCGATCATCGCAATCCTGATGGCCATCCTGATGCCGACCCTCAAGAGAGCCAGAGAGCAGGGCCAGCGGGCCGCCTGCCTGAGCAATCTGAAACAACTGCAGCTCGCGTGGATTATGTACGCCGATAACAACGACGACAGGCTCGTGAACTGCGAGGCGGGCCCCGAGAACTCATGGAGAGGCGAGTATGGGCTGCCCTGGGTCGGCCAGACGTGGGCAGCCGACTGGAACCAGGGCGGCACCTGGCCCAGAGAGGACCAGATCGCGGGAATCCAGGTCGGCGCCCTGTGGCCCTACGTCAGGGAGATCAAACTGTACAAATGCCCCACGGGATACCGCGGGGAGATGATGACGTATGCGATGATGATTTCCAGCAACGGCCGCTCCATCAACAATAACGCCAGTCCTCAATTCAAGAGGAGACTGCAAGTCCCGCAGCCGGCCCAGCGACTCATCTTCATCGACGAGGGCCTGTCGAGCCCCGATGCATACGCGACCCAGTACACCAGCCCCGCCTGGTGGGACCAGCCGGTCACCCGGCATGGGGACGGAACCAACTTCGCTTATGCGGACGGACACTCCGACTACCGCAAGTGGAAAGGTGTCGAGACCATCCAGCAGGGAAGAAACAACGTGCGGACGTGGGTCGGCCTTTTCGCCCCGAAAACCGACGAGGGTCTTGAGGATCTGCAGTGGGTGCAGAGAGGAATATGGGGCAAGCTGGGCTACGAGAATTGAAAGAGACTGTTTTTCGCCATAACCGAATCGTGGCCGAAAGCCCATCCTGCACGCGATCCGCCACTGGGGTTACTGTTGATCGAGACGGCCTGACGTGATATAATTTCCTTTGACACTGGAGGTCAGATTTTTTGTCGGTTGTCGGCCTTATTCTACCGATGTGGACTGCATAGGATCGTCCTTCCAATGAGATATTCACACATTGCGGTCGTATTGGCTATTGCCCTTGCCCCCTCTGTCGTTCCCGGTTCGCTTTGCGCTCAGGACCTGCTTGAGATCAGCGAGTTCATGGCGGTGAACGACAACGGACTCGACGACGAGGACCGTGACGAGGAAGACTGGATCGAGATCCATAACGCCGGGACCGATGCGGTAAACTTGGACGGCTGGTTTTTGACCGACAAGGCCGACAACCTGACCAAGTGGACCTTCCCGGCCGTGACGCTTGCGAGCGATGGTTATTTGATCGTCTTTGCCTCCGAGAAGAATCGGAGAGACCCGGCAGGCGTGCTGCACACGAACTTCAAGCTGAGCGGGGCCGGCGAGTATCTCGGGCTGGTCCGCCCGGACGGAGTCACTGTGGTTTCCGAGTTCCTTCCAGGCTATCCGATCCAGGCGCCCGATATTTCCTACGGCCTCAGAGGAACCACGGTGCAAGACGTTCTCCTGGCGTCGGGTGCGCCGGCCAAAGCCCTGGTGCCGCGGGACGATGCACTGGAACCGGGCCCACGACCCGATGCCCTGCGTCCCTGGACGCTGGAAGACTGGGGCGATGCGAGCTGGCTCTCGGGCACCACCGGAGTCGGCTATGACTACGCGGGGTTGATCGGGCTGGACGTCTCGGCTATGCGCGGCGTGAATCAAACAGTCTATATTCGCGTCCCCTTCGAGGTGGAGGACCCTTCGGCGATCAAGGCTCTGACCCTGCGTATGCGTTTCGATGACGGGATGATCGCCTACATCAACGGACAGGAGGTGGCCCAGGATAATGCCCCGGATCCAACGAAGGAAACGTGGAATTCCGGCGCCCCGCTCAACCGGTCCGACGGGCTGGCCGTCAATCCGACGAACTACAGCATCCCCGAGTTCGATTTTCTCCACGTGGGGACCAATCTGCTGGCGATACAGGGATTGAACAACCGCCGCGACAGTTCGGATCTGCTGATCCTTCCGGAGCTCGTAGCCACCATCGCCGCCGATGCAGAACCGTCGTTGCGCTACTTCCCGGCGCCAACGCCCGGCAAGCCTAATAATGCCGGTGTCAAGATCCTGGGGCCGATCATCGCCGATGCGGAACATCAGCCGGCGGTCCCAACGGAAAACAAAGACCTTCAGATCACGGCCCGAATCGCCCCAACCTTCGATCCGGTGGCTGCGGCTCAACTGCATTACCGAGTGATGTTCGATGCGGAAGTGACGGTCCCGTTCCTCGATGATGGTAACAGCGGCGACGGCCCCGCCGGCGACGGAGTCTATGGGGCGCACGTTCCGGCCGACGTGTTTGGCTCGGGGCAAATGGTGCGCTGGTACATCACCGCTATCGACGCCGCCGGACGGCTGTCGCGGTTCCCTGCGTTCATCGATCCGCAGAACTCCCCGGAATACTGCGGCACGATCGTAGAGGATCCGAGACTGATCCATCCCCTGCCGGTACTGCACTGGTTCGTCCGGAATCCCAATGCAGCCAACACGAACTCCGGCACCCGCTGCAGCCTCTTCTATGATGGCGAGTTTTACGATAACGTGACAATGGACATTCACGGCCAGTCCAGCAGGGGATTTCCGAAGAAGAGCTACGACATCGATTTTCATCCGGGCCACAACTTCAAGTGGGCTCCGGGAGAGCCGCGCGCCGACGACATCAACCTGCTCACCACCTATCCCGACAAGGCGCAGATGCGCAACATCCTGGCCTATGAAACGTACCGGGACGCGGATTGCCCCTACCATTGGGTGTTCGCCGTTCGCGTGCAGCAAAACGGTGCGTTCTGGGGTACCGCCCACGCGATGGAGAACGGCGATGAGGACTGGCTCATTCGCATGGGGATCAACGCCGAAGGCGCTCTCTACAAGATGTACAACAGATTCACGTCTGCCAGCCACGCCACGAGCGGCGCGGAGAAAAAAACGCGCAAGCACGAGGACAACGACGATCTTCTGGCGCTCTACAACGGCGTCTCCCTGTCGGGGGAAGCCCGCCGCCGGTATCTCTACGACAACGTGGACGTGCCGCAGGTCGTGAACTTCCTGGCCGCCCGCGCTATCACGGGCGACACCGACTGCTGTCACAAGAATTATTACTTGTACCGCGACACGGGCGGCAGCGACGAATGGCAGATGTGGCCGTGGGACGTGGACCTGAGCTTCGGGCGCCGGTGGATCAGCTCGAAGACCTACTGGGACCAGAATCTGATTCCGAACACGCCGCTGTTCGTCGGCAACAACAACCGCGTGCCGCAGGCCATCTTCAACACTCCGGAGACGCGCCAGATGTATTTGCGCCGCGTCCGCACGCTCATGGACGAGTTGCTCAAGCCGCCGGGCACGCCGCCGGAGGATCTGCATTACGAGCCGCGCATCGACGAACTGGCGGCCCGGATCGCTCCCGACGCCGCCCTGGATGCGGCCAAGTGGAATTCGCATGCCTGGGGCAACGGTTCCACAGCCCCCTGCTGCCCCCAGTCGCTTTTCGAGGCGGCCGAGGAGATCAAAAGCTTCTACCTGCCTGAACGGCGGAACCAGCTCTACAACGGCCTGGCCTCCGGGGCCCGCGAAATACCCGACGCCCAGCCACCCGGTACGATCGTTTTCTTTGGCGGTATCGAAGCCAACCCGCCCAGCGGCAACCAGGACGAAGAGTTCATCCAACTGCTGAATCCCAATCGTTTTGCCGTCGATATTTCGGGTTGGACTCTGAGCGCCGGCATTACCTGGCCCACCCCAATTTTCACCTTCCGCGGCGGGACCGTGATTCCCGCCACCGGCGCACTCTGCGTGGCGGCCAGCCGGCCGGCTTTTCGCGCCCGCGCCGTCTCTCCCACCGGTGGCCAGGCCCTGTTCGTCGTGGGAGACTACACCGGCCGGCTTTCCGCTCGCGGCGAAACCCTCGAACTAACGGACCGGCAGGGAATCACAGTAGCCTCAACGACCACGCCGGCCGCCCCCAGCGAGGCGCAGTCATTCCTGCGAGTCACCGAGATCATGTACAATCCCCCCGCGCTTCCGGGCGACGCCTTCCCGGACCAGGAGTACGAATACGTGGAGTTGAAGAATATCGGCCCCGAGGACATCAGCCTGTACGGCGTTCATTTCGCCGAGGGCATCGCCTTCAAGTTTATGCGTACGATCCTGACTTCGCTGGCTGCCGGGCAGCGGCTGCTTCTCGTGAAGAACCGCGCGGCATTTGCCGAGCGCTACGGCGACGGGTACAATATCGCCGGAGAGTACGCCGGCCACTTAGACAACGGCGGAGAACGAATCAGGATCGAGGACAACCACAACGAGAAAGTCCTGGACTTCGACTACGATGACTCCTGGTACCCCGCGACGGACGGAACCGGTTTCTCGCTCGTAATCGTGGACGAAGCCGCACCGTTTGACGCCTGGGACGAGCCGAGCCAATGGCGAGCCGGTGACACCGATGGCGGATCCCCGGGCACAGACGAGTAGCACGAGCGACAACGATCGAATAATTGCCCCAGCATCCTTTCTCAGAACGTGTAGAGCACGCCGGCAATGACGGTGATGTCGTAGCTTTCGTCGACGATGGGACTGTCACTGATCTCGTCGTCGAACCATTCGTACTGGACGGCTCCCAGCAGCGACCACTTGCGGCCCAGCGGCCGCTGCACGCGTAGCGCCACGAACGGGTTGACCGCGCCGTCGGCATCATACGCCGGCCGACCCGGTAGCCGGGCCTCCTCGTGCCGCACGCCGTAGTAGTAATCGGCCAGATCGCGGCTCTGCCAGCGCAGACCCGCCGCCGGCGCGATGCTCCAGGCGTCCCACCGCATGGGCTTGGAATAGGTCAGCTCCAGCTCCTGCCCGTCGTGCTTGCCCAGAATGTCGGTCACCAGCGCGGCGCCGAACACGCCCCAGTCGCCCCGGTACGCAAAGGCCACCCCGGCGTCGAGCGTCATGTCCCGGTCGTCCATTCCCCGCAGCACCGAGCTGTCTTCTTCCTCGTATCCGTCGAAGCGGGGCCACAGAACGGGAGCGACCGACCAGTTCCGTGCCGAGAGAAACCGGTAGCCGACCGCCACGCCGCGCAGATAGAGCCGGCGCCCCTCGTAAGCGAACATGGGAATGGGATAGACGCCGGCGTTCACGCCCTCGTAGGGCTTGGAGGTCACGACCACGCCGGCCCCGAGAGAGATCGTGGGCTTTCGCGTTTCCATCTCGCGCTCGAGGTCCGGTTCGGCGTCCGGCTCACCGGCGGCACACACCGCCCCGCCGAGAAGCCCCAGCAACAAAACGACATGAACCACCCTATACATCATAAGACACACCCCAATAACGTAACGTCAGCAATAAGGCACAGCATACGCGCGCGAACCTGGTCGCGGCGCCGGATGATACCCGAGGGCCGCAACCATTGCCAGGAAAGACTTCGCCCCACGCCTCAACAGGTAACATGAATCAACGCCGCCTTGGGCTTCTCGCACGCATTGTAGGAGGCCACGATTTGCGGCGTGGGAAGCGCCGCGTAGTCGATCCCCCGCGTCTCCAGGTACCGCTTGCCCTCCTCGGTCAGCTCGGCTACGCCCTGCTGCCCGGTGCCGATGAAGACGATCCTGGGCCTGCCTTTGCAGAGCCTCGCCAGTTCGTCCGGCCCGATCTTGTGCGAGGTCCCGTAGACTTGCCTGGCCAGCTTCTTCCTGCGTTTCTTGACCTGGCCGCCGGCCAGAATGTAGATGTCCCTGTCGTAGGTCTCGTCGTCCAGCCCGACGGATCCGAACTGCGTGCTCGTGATCTTCGGATACGCGCCCATACTGCCCATGCCCCCTTTCTGCTCCATCGCCCACACGCATCACATCCCGGACGGCATTGTATCTGCGCGCCGCCCCGCTCTCAAGCGCCTGACGGCGCGCTGGCGCAATACTCATACCGTCGGCTTGCGGCCGGAGCGGTTTGGCTGCGAATGCGACTTTCCCCGGGCCTTGAATCGGTGTAGACTATCGGCCGGTCGGCATGAAGCTAACGGAAAAAGATTCGGGGATCCACAATGCAAAGCGAAAGGAAGGACTTTATGGCTCTGACCGCCTGTCTCACCGCCCTCGTGCTATCGCTGACAACCGTCGCCGGAGCGGCTCCGGCCCGGCCTGCCTCGGCAAAGACCGACGTGCGAATATGGGAAGAACCGATCACGCTGCCGTCCTATCGCCTGCGTCCGGCGGACCTGAACCCGATGTTCTACACGCCCACATCCTACCAGGGAGCCCAGAAGCGGGTCTATCCCTACGCGCTGCAAGACGGGATTACGGGCGTCCGCGAGGAAGACACGTTCCAGGCGGTCTATCTCGAAAACGAGTACCTGCGTCTCTCGGTCCTACCCGAGATCGGCGGGCGCCTGTTTTCGGCGCTGGACAAGACCAACGACTACGATTTCTTCTATCGCCAGCACGTCATCAAACCGGCGCTGATCGGGATGCTGGGCGCCTGGATCTCCGGCGGCGTCGAGTGGTGCGTTTTCCATCACCACCGCAGCACGACGCACATGCCCGTACAGTACACGTTCCAGGACGACCCCGACGGCGGCAAGACGCTCTGGTTCGGCGAGACTGAACGCCGGCACCGCATGCGCTGGATCATCGGCATCACGCTCCATCCGGACAAATCGTACCTCGAGACCACGGTGAAGATGTTCAATCGGACCGCCCTGCCTCATTCGATCCTCTATTGGGCCAACGTCGCGGTGCACGCCAACGACGACTACCAGGTGATCTTCCCACCCAGCGTTCAGGTCGCGACCTATCATGCCAAGAACGCGTTCGCCCACTGGCCCATCGCCAAGGGACGCTATCGCGGCCGGGATTACACGGGCGTGGATCTGAGCTGGTGGAAGAACCATCCCACATCCAATTCGTTCTTCGCCTGGGACCTGCAGGAGGACTTCATGGGGGGCTACGACCACGGCAAAGACGCCGGCGTTGTCCACGTCGGCAACCATCACGTCGTCTGCGGGGCGAAACTGTGGGAATGGGGCCCGGGGAGCCTGTGGGATACGCAGGTGCTGACCGACTCCGACGGTCCGTACGCCGAGCTGATGGTCGGTGCGTTCTCGGACAACCAGCCCGACTATAGCTGGATCAAGCCGTATGAGGTCAAGACCTTCAAGCAGTACTGGTATCCCATCCGAGACATCGGCGGCGTCAAGAACGCCAGCCTCGATGCCGCCGTGAATCTCGAACGGCAAGAAGACGGCTCCGTCAGGCTGGGCTTCCATGCCACGTCGGAATTCAAGAACGCCAGGATCGTCCTCAGCGCGCGAGGCACAACGGTGTTAGAACGGCGAGCGAACCTCGGGCCCGGCGAGGCGTTCGTGGCAGAGGCCAAGGTCCCGGAGGGGACGGAGGAGACAGACCTGGAAGCCTCGCTGCGGACCACCGACGGACGCGTGCTGATTTCTTACCGGCCGCAGAAGAGGGACGAGGTGACGGACCTGCCCGAGATCGTCAAGGCGCCGCCGGCACCGAAGGACATTGAGCGCATCGAGGAGCTGTATCTGACCGGGCTTCGCCTGGAGCAGATCCACAAGCCGAGCGTCCGGCCGATGGATTATTACGCCGAGGCGCTGCGGCGCGACCCCGACGATTCGCGGACCAATACGATTGTCGGCGTCCACTACAACAAGCGCGGGCTGTACGAGCGGGCCGAGGAGCATTTGCGCCGGGCCATTCGGAGACTCTCGGACGAATATACGCGTCCCGGAAACACTGAAGCCTATTACCATTTAGGTTTCTCGCTGAAGGGCCAGGGCCGCTGTGATCAGGCGTATGACGCCTTCTACCGGGCCACCTGGGATTACGCGCTGCACAGCGCCGGATATTTTCAATTAGCCGTCCTTTCGTGCCGTAAGAACGACCTGCAAACGGCGCTGGAGCAGGTCGAGCGGAGCCTTGCCACCAACGGGCTGAACACCCGGGCGGTCAATCTGAAGGCCGCCCTTTTGCGAAAGCTGGGCCGGCCTCAAGAGGGCATCGAGACCGCCAGGGGTGTTCTGTCATCGGACCCGCTCGATTTCCTGGCGATGAACGAGCTGTACCTCTCGCGGTCGGCGGCCGGCCGTGAGCAGAGCGCCCGCCGTACCCGGCGGCAGTTGCAGGCGGCGATCCGGGGCGACGTGCAATCGTACCTGGAACTGGCGGCCGACTACATGGACTGCGGTTTCCGGGACGACGCCATCGACGTCCTGACGCGCGCGATCAGGTACGAGGCCGACGGCGCCGGCTCCGACCCCATGGTCCACTACTACCTTGGGTACCTGCACGAGCAGAAAGGGCAGACACCACAAGCGGGCCGGCACTACGAACGGGCCTCGAAAATGCCCACCGATTACTGTTTCCCGTTCCGGTTGGAGTCCATCAAGGTGTTGCGCGCCGCCATTGAGGGTAATCCGTCGGACGCGCGAGCGTACTACTATCTGGGCAATCTGCTCTACGACATCCAGCCGGACGAGGCGATCGGGCTGTGGGAGAAATCCGCCTCCCTGGATGACAGCCTCGCCATCGTTCACCGCAATCTCGGCTGGGGCTACGCCCGACACGCGAATGACACGAAACGCGCCATCGGCAAGTACGAGCAGGCGATTGCGCGCAACCGTCAGGACGCGAGGTACTACCTCGAATTGGACAACCTCTACGAACGAGCCAATACCGCTACAGCCCGGCGATTGAAGCTCCTGGAAGACAATCATGAGGTTATCAGCCAGCGCAAGGCCCTGCTGATTCGCGAGATCTCCCTGCTCGTGCGCGCCGGCAAATACGACCGCGCCATCGACCTGCTGGCGAACAACCAGTTCTTCGTCAGCGAGGGTGGCGGCCGGGAGCTCCGCGACGCCTACGTCGACGCCCACCTCCTGCGCGGTCTGCAATACGCCGACGAAAAACAGCCCGGCAAAGCGCTCTCGCACTTCCGTCAGGCCGGCGAATACCCGGACAACCTGTCGCTGGAACGACCGCAGATCGACCGGCGCCAGCCGCAGGTGGCCTATTGCATCGGCCTGGCCTCCGCCGCGCTGGGCAAAACCGATGAAGCGAAAGAGGCATTCGAGCAGGCAACGAGCCAGCGAATCCCCTCCGGCTGGTCGGAAGCGCGCTTCTACCAGGCCCTGGCGCAGCGCGAGCTGGGACAGGATACCGAAGCGAAGGAAATATGCAACACTCTGGTTGCCGCCGGAACCAGGACGCTGGGCGGCGCCGGTTCGGTCGATTTCTTCGCCAAGTTCGGCGAGCAGCAAAGCCGGCAGGCACAGAGAGCCACCGCCCATTACCAACTGGGACTGGGACTGCTCGGCCAGGGCAAAATCGACGAGGCCCGCAACCAGTTCGAGCAGGCCGTCAACTTCAACGCCGGCCACACCTGGGCGAAATACCATCTGTCACAGTTGGCCCGGGAGAAATAGCCGGCTTGACGACGAAAGCAAAAAAGGATAACAAAGGGCCTGCGCCGCCAAGGACATCGGCGCCAAAGCGGTGCTCTGTCGGGGGGCATGTCAACAGGTTCCAGCGATACTCTCGACGGGAAAGACACCGGCAATAGCAATGTAGGGCATTTTACAGAAGGATCACTGGATGGCAAAAGGACACGCAACTACATCGTCTCATGGAGGAACCGTCGCCTATTTCTCGATGGAAATCGGACTTCAGGCCGATCTACCGACTTACAGCGGAGGGCTGGGGGTCCTGGCGGGTGATACGATCCGGGCGGCCGCTGACATGGGGGTCCCGATGGTCGCGGTGACGCTGTTATACCACAAGGGATACTTTCGCCAGGATCTGGACGAAGACGGCCGTCAAAGCGAAACGAACGTCCAATGGAATCCTGCCGACTGCCTCAAGCCGCTGCGCAAGCGTGTGACCGTGACGTTGGAGGGAAGGGACGTCAAAATCCGCGCGTGGCGATACGACGCCGTGGGAGTGACCGGAGCGGTTGTCCCCGTGCTGTTTCTCGATACCGATCTGCCCGGCAACGACCAGCGGGATCGTGTGTTGAGCCACCACTTGTACGGAGGCGACCAGGACTACCGGCTCGGCCAGGAGTACGTTCTCGGTGTCGGCGGGGTCCGGATGCTCGGTGCCCTGGGATACAAAGACATCCGCTGCTTCCACATGAACGAGGGGCACGCCGCCTTCCTGACGCTCGAATTGCTCGATGAAGCGATGAAGGGAACGAAGGCCAGGCGACCGGGAACCGCTCACATCGAGCGCGTGCGGAGCCAATGCGTTTTCACCACGCACACGCCGGTGCCGGCCGGACACGACCGCTTCTCCCTGCGCCGCGTGCGACAGATCATCGGCAACCACATGGCCTGGAGCCTGCGGAAGGACCTGTGCCATTCACCCGGCACGCTCAACATGACGTATCTGGCCTTGAAATTCAGCCGCTACGTCAACGGCGTAGCCAAGCAACACGGGGCGACGTCGCGGGCCATGTTCCCGGCGTACGAGATCGATTCGATCACCAACGGCGTTCACGCCGGCACCTGGACCGCGCCGCCCTTCCGGAAGCTGCTGGACAGGTACGTCCCGGGATGGCGCGAGGACAACGTCGCGATCCGCTACGCCCTGAGCGTCCCCGAGGAGAAGATCTGGAACGCGCACGCTAAATGCAAAGCGAAGCTGATCCGGCACATCGCCCGAACGCACGGCGTCAAGCTCGATCCGAACGCCTTGACCATCGGCTTCGCCCGGCGGGCCACCGCCTACAAGCGGCTGGATCTGGTCCTTCACAACGCCGGCCGACTCAAGAAAATCGCCGCCAATGCCGGAGCGTTTCAGATCGTCTTTGCCGGCAAGGCGCATCCGAAGGATGAAGCGGGAAAGAAGCTCATCCGGCAGATCTTCAAGGCCCACAAGCACCTTGAGCCTGCGGTGCGCATCGTCTATCTCCCCGACTACGACATGGACTTGGCCGGCATCCTGATTCCGGGCGTCGATGTATGGCTCAATACGCCGCGCCCGCCCCACGAGGCGTCCGGGACCAGCGGGATGAAGGCGGCCCTCAACGCGGTTCCCTCCCTGAGCATCCTGGACGGGTGGTGGACTGAAGGATGCGTCGAGAACCTGACCGGCTGGGCCATCCAAAGCACCGGCAAGCCCAAGAAGGGCAAGAAAGACAGCGCGGCCGCCCTGGACGCCCGGGCCCTCTACCAAAAGCTCGAAAAGACCGTCCTCCCGATGTTCTACGACGACCGGTCCCGGTACATCCAGATCATGCGGGCGGCCCTGGCGCTCAACGGATCCTATTTCAACACCCAGAGGATGCTGCAGGAATACCTGGTCAAAGCCTATCGACCGTGAGTGCGCCTCGGGCCGAAACGCCGATACTTGGCTTTTTTCGCAGATTCCGCGTGGCAAACTGCGAAAAACCTGTAACATGGGGCCCGAGATAACGTCATAGTCTGATAGGAACCAGGACGGTGATACGTGTGCGCCGACTGCGGATGATGTTTTTGGAGGCACCAGAGATGAGATCGCGACGACACGCCGTTATCTTGCCGGCTCTTCTTGTTTTATCTATTTTCACAGCCCGAGCCGTGGCTCAGGACGAGCAGTGGCTGCAATACCGCTCGGCCAACGAAGCCTCGCAAATCATCGGCGACATGAATAGATTGCGTCCCACGCCCAGCCTGGCCAGGCCTGAGGGTGTCAAGTTGCCCGATTTCGCTTCCGACCAGCCAATGTTCCACCGTTGGCAAACGCCGATGGTCGAATCAGGCGGTCTCTGGATGGCCTTCGATCGGACGACCAAGCACGGGCCGCACGACCGGTTTTACATCGACTCCGACGGCAACGGCGACTTGTCGGACGAGTCGCCCTACAAACCCTACCGGCGCGACAGCTCGCGGTGCTATTTCGGTCCGGTGAAGGTGCTGTTCCAGGGGGAAGACGGCCCGATCACCTACCACCTGAACATAGAGTTCTATGCCGGCCGGTCATGGCTTTATTGTTACATTCGCTCCGCGGCCTGGTATGAAGGCCCCGTTGTCGTCGATGGCCGGAAAAAGCACTGCGTGCTGATCGATTACAACGTCAACGGCGCGTTCAACGACAAGTCCACTGATTTCGGTCAGTGCGACCGAATCCGAATCGGCAAGGAAGACGAGCGAGACACCCGTTACGTGGGCAACTACATCGAGGTTGACGACAAGCTATACGGTACGGAAATCGCCCAGGACGGAGCTTTCGTGGTTCTTACGAAGGCCGACGATGTGCCGTACGGGACGGTCCGGCTGGCGGACAACATCACCAGCTTCGCCGCCGGCGGCGCCAACGGCCTGTTCGTCCGAAAGCCCGAAGACCGAACCGTCAAGCTACCCGCCGGGAAATACCGCATCGACTACTGGAGCATCGTCAAGAAGGACGACAAGGGCAGCCGATGGGAACTCCGGGGCACCCACTTCTCCGCCGAAGAAGGCGACTTCACGGTCAGCCAGGACAAAGACGCGGAACTGGAGATCGGCGAGCCCGTGTATACGCAAGCGACCGTGCGAAAGAGCGGGTCGAACTATGTGTTCGGCCAGGGTCTGGAGGGCCGACACGGTGAACGCATCGCCATGACCCGCAGCGGTTCGCGCCCGCGTCCACCGAAGCTGAGGATCAAGAACAAAGACGGAACGTACGACCGGGCCATGAGCTTTGAGTATGGCTGAGGCGGCACCTGCTCGCTCCGGTGGCCGGAGCCTCAGAACGTCGAAAAACCCTTCATCGCAACCGTCGAAATGGCCGGCCCGTTCAAGGTCCTGGCCCACGCGATCTGGATCAAAGGCGACGAGAGAAAGCCGCCCATAACCGGCGAGGCGATCACGGCCGAGTGGGTCAAAGCCAGCAGTGTGCATCCCGGCAACGACGCCGTCAACCTGATCAGTCCGGAAGGTCTGCGGGACCGTGACCATGACGGCTTGAACGAGCATGGATGTGATACGGACAACATGTGGCTCAGCGAGAAAGGCCAGACCGATGGCTGGGTCGAGTTTGACCTCGGTGCGGTGCGCAAGGTCGGCAACGTGATCATCTGGAACCTTAACGACGCCTGGCACACCGACCGCGGCGTGCAAAAGGCCGATCTCTCGGTCTGGACCGAAGGAACCGGCTGGCGCAAGATACAAGAGGGCCTTTCGCTGTGCGAGGCCGAAGGCGGAGACGATTACGATGAGCCGACGATTGTGAAGCTCGACGCGGTCGAGGCCCGAAAGGTCCGTTTGGACAACCTCGCCAACTTTGGGGACGCCGACCATATCGGTTTGAGCAAGGTGCAGTTCTTCGAGGCCCCGGGCCCCAAAGCGGTCCAGCCCTTCCCGGCCGACGGAACCGAGGGCATCGGGCCGAGGTATGCATCCTTGACTTGGACAGCAGGCCTGGACGCGACAGCCCACAACGTCTATTTCGGTACCGACCCGGAAAACCTGCTCCTGCTCGGCACCGTCCAGGAATGCAAAGCCGGGCTTTCCGCACTGGCGCACAACACCACGTACTACTGGCGCATCGACGAGGTTCAGTCCGACGGCTCGACGGTTCCGAGCAAGGTCTGGAGCTTTAGCACCGGCGGTCTGCTGGCGTGGTGGAAGCTGGATGAGACAGAGGGCGAAACCGTTGCCAATGCGGCCAACAGTGAGATGAAAGGAACCGTGGTTGGCGACCCGCAATGGCAACCAGCCGACGGGAAGGTCGGCGGAGCGCTTCTCTTCGATGGCGAAGGTGACTATGTCAACTGTGGCAAGAACCCGGCGTTCAACATTGCCGACGAGATGACCGTCGCAGCCTGGATCAAAGTCAACGAATTCGACAAGGTCTGGCAATCCATCGTCACGAAAGGCGACAGCGCCTGGAGAATCGCGCGAGAGAGAAACGGCAGCACCCTCCAATTCGGCACCGGTCTCTACCAGCGCGATATGCAGGCCGTGCGCGGCACGATAGACGTCAACGACGGAAGCTGGCATCACGTCGCCGGTGTCTACGATGGGCGAAAGCTGTACCTGTACGTCGACGGCCATCTGGACGGAACGGCATTCGCCTCCGGGAAAATCCCTGGAAACGACTACGCCGTTGCCATCGGACAAAACACCGAGCGGCCCGACCGTGACTGGAACGGCTGGATCGACGACGTGCGTCTCTACAGTTGCGCTCTGACGGAGCAGCAAATCCGTACCGTCGCTGCGGGAGAAGAGCCGACTGTGGCGACCGCCGCCCCGATCACGCTGCTTCAACGCCGCGACGAGTCGATCGATCGCCAACTCATGGCCTGGTGGAAATTCGACGAGGCCGAGGGCGAGTTAGCGCGGGATTCCGTCGGCGACCATGACGGCATTCTCCGGGGCGACCCCACGTGGCAGCCTGACGGTGGCCGTGTGGGCGGGGCGCTCGAGTTCGACGGCGTCGATGACTACGTCGAGACCGACTGGGTCAGCGATCTGCCCAACTGGACGGTCGCAGCCTGGATCAAGAGTCCGGCAGCGCCGACCGGGCCGACCGCGCAAGGACCGATCCATCGCGAGCAGAACTTCCAGATCAACTGGGACCACGGAGATGATGCATTCCGGGGTGGCGCCGGGCTTTGCGCCGCCGGACAGTGGTGTGGCGCGAGCTTCGGCGAACTGGCGGCCGATACGTGGTATCATCTGGTCGCGACGTATGACGGCGAGAACCTCAAGGCCTACAAGGACGGCGCCTTAGTTACCGACAATGCCGCTCCATCGGGCCGGCCGAACGCCGAAAGCGCACCGCTGACGTTTGGAAAACACGCCACCGCCGAGGCCTATTTCACCGGCACAATCGACGACGTCAGCATCTTTGCCTACGCGCTGAGCGACGATGAGGTCAAGGCCCTGCATGACGGGAAAGATCCCGTCGCAGTCGCTGGCCCGGTTTCGCCGCCGCAAGAAACGCCGCCGGCCCAGACCACAGAATCGACGACGGCTCTGGCAGCACAGCCGCCGGTGAGCGATGCGCCAGCACAAGCGCAAGGAACGAGAAAAACGAATTTGGTTGTGGTGTTCGCGATTGTTTTGGCGGTCGTTGCCATCGCGGGGGTATCAGCCCTCGGGCGCAAGGCCGCCGCCTGATCGAACGAACGCAAAAAGACGCCGAGAAAATTGAGAAGGAGTTACTATGCGTGGCAGGTCCGTGCTGCTCGTCTATACGATCCTCACATTGCTGGTTACTTGTGGAAGCGTCCTGGCGCAAAGCCGAGGGCCTGTGACCGCAGTGCCCCCGCCCGAGGCCTCCGACGGCGCCGCCGAGCAAGAAAACCAGATCACATTCACCGGCAAGATTCTGGACGCCGACGGACAGCCGCTTTCCGAAGCCGAAGTCTCGTTCTACCTGATGACGTATACGGCTTCCCTCTCTTCCCGAAACGCGGCGCTGGTCGCGCAACAGCAGACCGGCGCCGACGGCGCGTTCTCCTTCAGCGCCCCCAAGGAAGCGGACGGATACCGGGAAGGTTCCTTCGTCGCGCGGAAGGAAGGCCTGGCCATGGGCTGGATCGCGTGGCGGCTGCAGGGCGACGAGGAAGCTGACATTCGCCTCGGCGCTCCCAAGCAACTCGTCGGCACGGTCGTTGACCAAGCCGGAGCCCCCGTGCCCGACGCCGAAGTGGGCATCCCCATCACCATCGTCGGCAAAGCCGAAGATCGACGTTACCTGAGCATTTTCGTCGCACCCAAAATCCTCACCACGACCACCGACGACAGCGGCAAGTTTCTGTTTGCGGACATGCCCGCCGAGGCGACGTTTGAATTTCTCGTGAAGAAGGCCGGCCACGCCACCCTGTGCACGTTCAACGCCGCCGCCTACCGGGGCGAAAAGCTGCAATACGCACCCGAGCAAGCCGATATCGCGCTTACCCTGCCCCCCGAGGCACAGATCGAAGGCGTTGTCACGAATAAGACCACCGGCAAACCGGTAGCGGGCGTTGAAATCATCACCCAGCCCGAGGAACGAGGGCTCCCCCTGCCGCCGGAACCGGTCGCCACAGGCGAAGACGGCGCGTTTCGCTTTGGCGCCCTGCCGGCGGGCGGCTACACCGTGCAGTTGAATCGCCCGGCCGACGGTGTCACCGAATACGTGGCGTCATCGGTCGAGGTGACCGTCAAAGCCGGCGAAACAAGAAGCGGCGTCAAACTCCAGGTCAGCAAAGGCGGTGTCATCGAAATCGTCGTCAAGGACGAAGCCGACGATACGCCCGTCGAGAAGGCCAGCGTCAATGTCCGGGATCCGGAGACAGACCAGCGGTTCCACGGCAGCACCGACGAGAGCGGTATCGCTCGCATTCGGGTTCCCGCCGGGCAGTACGCCGTCTCGCAGGCCTACAAACGGGGATACAACCAGCAGAGACGCGACTTGCAGGTCACCGTTGAAGAAGGGCAAACCAAGAAAGTCGAATGGACCCTGACCTCGGCGCCGAAGATCACCGGCACCGTCCGGAACCAGGCGGGCGATCCCGTCGCCGGCGTCAAGCTGGAGGTCAAGCCGGACGGAGGCGCAACGCAACCCACCACGGACGCCGACGGCAAATACGAACTGGCCTGGGAGCGGGCCGGCTGGAATTCAAGCGATACGATCTTCGTCCTCGTAGCCCGGGACATGGAGCGCAATCTGGCGGCCCTGGAAGAAATCGATGAAGACACGAGGAACCTCGACATCACGCTCCAGCCGGGCGGCTCCTTCACCGGCACGGTCCTGGACCACGAAGGAAAACCCATGGCCGATGCGCGCGTTCGCGTCTGGCTGCATGTCTCCAACTGGGGCACGACACTGGGGCGAGAGCAGATCACAACGGAGGCGGACGGAACGTTCGAAACGAAGGCCATCCCGCCGGAGCGCGAATACAACGTCATGGCGACTGCCGAAGGATTCGGCAAGCACGGCATCAAGGCCACTGCCACAAGCGGTGCGGTGGAGGTGGGCACGTTCAAGCTGCCGCTGGCCGATCTTGACGTCACCGGCGTGGTCGTTGACGTCAACGACGAGCCCGTCGCCAACGCCCGCATCTATTTCTACGGAGACGGCCAGCCCGACTACAGCCAAATCCAATCGGATGAGAACGGAAAGTTCGAGATCAAGGGCGTCTGCAAGGGCCGCCTCAACGTCAACGCCAACACGCGCGGCACACCCCACATGTACGGACGTGTGGAAACCGAAGGCGGTGCCACCGACGTCAAGATCATCGTCGCCGAACAAAGCACCAGCCGCACACGTTTCGTCCCGCGAAAGCCGGCGTCGCTCGTGGGCAAACCTTTGCCCGATCTCAAAAGCTTCGGCCTCGAACTGGAACCGAAGGATACGGAAGGCAAGATGCTGCTGCTCTGCTTCTGGGACATAGACCAGAGGCCCTCACGGCACTGCATCAGGCAACTGGAGAAGGCATCGGCCCTGCTGACCCAAAATGGAGTCACCGCGATAGCGGTGCAGGCGGTCGAGGCCGACGCCGGTGCTCTGGAGCAATGGCTCGAGGAATATGGAACGCCCTTCAGGGTCGGTCGGATGACGGGAGACTTCGAGAAAGTTCGCTTCCAGTGGGGCGCCGCCTCGCTTCCCCACCTGATCCTGACCGACAAGGAGCACAAGGTCATGGCCGAGGGGTTCAGCGTGCGAGAGCTCGAGGAGAAGATACAGGCCGCCTCCGGCGGATAAGCCGACACCGCAGCGTTCAGCCCGAGGCCATTTGGAGAGTTGATTATGAAGCTCGCGCAAGTTGCATTCATCAGCTTCCTGCTGTTCGGATTCGGCGTCTGCGCGCAAGGCGACCAGAGCAGCGGCTCCTGGAACCTGCCCATGCAAACGAGAGATGCCGTGGCTCTGGCGCCTGCCGGTGGCGTCGACGCCGCCGCCTTGGTGCAGGTCATCCGCGCGGGCGAAGCATGGATCCACGACGTGGACACCTTGCGTCTGCGTCTGGAGAGCACATGGTCCCGGGCGGCAGTCCCCCAGACACCAGGTGAGTCTCCCGCCATGGCACTGTGCGAGTGCGCAGCCAGCGCGTCGCGCGATGCCACGCTCACGCTCGTTTCCAAAGGGATCCTCGAATACACCATCGACCGCAACCGGTTGCGGTTCCTGGACGATCAGCCTGGACGGGGCCGCACGCTGAAAATCTGGGACGGAAAGCAACTCATCGTACACGAAGCGCCGGCTCGCGGCCGGGAGCACTACTTCCTCGATTACACCCCTCAGGGCCATCTGGTCGATATCCTTGCCTCGAAGACGAGCTGGCCGCGCTCGCAGCCGCACTCTTTCTGGTGGGACGTAAAGGACGTCGATGAGCTTTCGGCCTACTACGGGCGGCCGTCGGAATTCCAATACGCCGGGCGTCGGGACTATCGCGGCGTTGAATGTCACGTACTGGAGCTCTACCCGACGGAGGTGCGAGCCGTGCTGCACGGCCAATCCTATCGCTGCGATGCCGGCCTCAGCGATCACCAGGAGCATGGCTTCATCGGCGAGGTCCGGGGCTTGGCCGATCAGTCCTGCCGCTGGTACGTCGGCACCGAAGACAAACTCCTGCACGGTATCGTCTGGTCGGTCTCCGGCCGGCCGCGGCTGGAGCACTGGATGCTAGACTATCGCCAAGTCGCGCCCGGCCGCTGGTATCCCATGACGCAGGGCTACCAGATCTACGAGAAAGACAGCGACGGCCGCGCGTATGTCAATTCGCGTCGCGACCTCAAGGTCCTCCAGATTGAGATTGGTGCCCCTCTGCCCGACGAGCTCTTTCGCCTCGAACTCAAGGAAGGTATCCGAGTCCGGGACCGGCGCAAGGGCTATCTCGTCACGTACGAATACCGCCCGAAACCGCCGCAGTTGTTGGGCAAGCCGCTGCCGTCGCTGGAGGCGTCTTTCTCATTCGCCGAACGCCCCACAGTCACCGGCAGACCGCTCCTCCTGTGCTTCTGGGACATGAACCAGAGACCGTCGCGGCACTGCATCCGGAATCTCGCTAAACAGGCGCCGGATCTACAGAAGGCGGGCATCCGCCTGGTGGCCGTTCACGCCGGTGACGTCGGGCCGGCGGCGCTGAGTCGATGGATCGAAGAAATGGAAACTCCCTTTCCCTGCGCCACAATAACCGGGAACCCGGAGGAGACGCGCTTCGCCTGGAACGTCCGGTCCCTGCCCTGGCTGGTCCTGGCCGACCAGGACCACGTCGTCAAAGCAGCCGGCTTTCCCCTGCCCGATCTCGGCAAAACCATAGCGGATGTCCTCGAGCAGCCCGAGAGGTGGGCGCGCATCTGCCCGTAGCGAGCTCCGGCTCACGACACAGCAACCGAGTGTCACTCCAATCAGGGATAATTCGCGCGACTCCGACCTATCATCCTGAGCCGCAGGCGAATCCCGGCGCGCCGGGATGGCCTCCGAACGGAAGGCACGCCGAGGTCGTGACCCAGATCCTTCACTTCGCTACGCTTCGTTCAGGATGACACAATGCGTGCCATAATCAATCAGAATCAGTATCACGCCGTGCTTTCGTCCGGTGGTACTTGAGCCGCTACCGCGTCGAGTGCGAATGCATCGCCAACTCTTGATGACGGGCGATTCAGCCGCAGGCAGGCGATGAACCGTTCGCGAAACAGCGGGGTCCTCAGACCGACGATCAGGAACGGCAGCCCCGCCAAGAAGATGGCCGCCCCCAAGACGGCTCCGGCAAGCGCCACGGACGCAACGACCTGCCCCATCTGCTCCGGCCAGAAACCGGTGGCGACACAAAACCCCACAAAAAACACGAACATGCCCGCCGTGGAAATCGCCACTGTCCAGAGAGCCTGAAAGAGCCCGAACCGCACAGGGGTGTAGCGCTTGCGGCACATCAGGCCCGCCAGGGCGAATCCCGGAACGATCACAAGTGTCAGGACGGCTAACACGACCAACTCCAGCGCCGCATCCAGCGAGCCCAGGCTGAAGCAGAGCACCGCTACAAATGCAATGCCGGCTTCGATCGCCAGCGCCCCGAGAAACGTCTTGAGCCGACCGCCGCGAGCCAGCACGTACCCGAGAAGCCACAACGCGGCCAACTCCACGACGAGACATTGCACCGCGGCGCGAAACGTCTCGTTGTCGCTCGTGCTGAAGGCCGGCAGGATACGGGTCAGCGCCCGCCAGAGAAGCGAGACAACAACCACCGGAATCAGAATGAGCAGCATCTGTCGTTGACGGTTGGCCTTCGGCACGATCATTACCAGCAGCAGTACGCCCCAGAGAACCATTGCACCGGCGCTGTAGTACCAGTGCCAATCATACACAACACCGTCTCCCTCACGGGGGCCCAGTTCGCCCAGATCGAACGATGGGACAACGCGGAGCCGGCCGGATGCAGTCAGAGGTACTCGCCACGAGTACGAGCAGAGGCTGCCTCAGCCATACTCAAATTCGGCCGAGAAGATCTTTTCGTCGTTCCTGTACACGACGAAGCGAGGCTTGCCCGCCGAACGAGCGAACGCGTAGGTCTCGCCGGCCTGCCCGACCAATTCGTAGTCGGCGATCAGCAACGGCCCCTGGCGTTTGAGCCGAATCCTCTGCTCCAACGGCGCGCCCACCTTCAGCGTCGCCTGCTGACCGGCAATGACGGTCGCCCCTTTGGCCTTCTGGGCCTGATGCAGCCAGCACTGGTAGCCGCTACGCAGCGTGACCTCGCTGGGTCGATACTTGCCCGCTGGCAAAGTCACCGTCTCGGCGGAGACATCGACCTTGTGCCGCCGACCGTCCTCAGACGTCAAGGTGAGCTTCTCAACGAAAGCCCCTTCGAGCTTCAGTTCCCCCATCTCCGCGGGCTCATCGGCCCACAAACCGCCCGCCATCGGCCCAAGGATCACCAGAGTCAGCAGAAGCCGATTTACTGCGGATCGCACTGATCTCATTGAGGCAAACACAACATTCTCCACTTCTCGACCATTCAACAGTCATCCTGGAGCGGATGGATCACTCGTTTCGATACACCGTGATCTTTCTCGTACCTACTACCCTGCCGTACAGTTCGCGTGTGTCGAACTCGACCTTGATGGTGAAGGTCTCTTCGTCGCCGCTGAGTTCCAGGTTTTCCGGTACCCGCCACGAGTACCCGCAGGTACCGTCTCACCCGAAGGGCATCGCGCCGCGGGCAACAATCTCTCCGTCGCTGCGGCAGATGGTCACCTGTGGCGTCAGCTTGTCATGGTAGACCTGCGAGCCCCCCCTGCCGGCATTCATTTTCTCGGTCAGGATCTGGAGGGCGACCACCAGTCCGACCAGAATGACCAGGCCACTGATCGACAGAATCGGAATGAACCGGTAGCGCCGGCGGGCGCTCCCGGAAAACAGCCAGATCAGAAGCGGACTACCGAGGACGACAGCCATCACGGCCGCCGCCCCAGGCGTCAGCACGTCGTGAGCCGGAGTACTCTTTCTTCTCAGGCCCCGGATCATGATGTCGAGCTTCGGATCGACGAGTACCGCGTTGACGGTAAGCTCCTCGCCCGGTTTCAGGCGCGTGCCCCGGGCCGGCAGTGCGAACAGGACCTCGGCCCTGCCGGAGAAATCGAGGACGCACGGCTTGTCCCTGCGGATTTTCAGCCCATAGGCCAAAGGCGTGTCGCGCCGACGCGGTTCTCCGTCCGAATGATAGTTTTCCGAGACGTCGATCAGCAACGGTCCCTTGTATACGACGACCATGCAGGGCGTATAATCGCCCACCGGTATCCGGCAGCTTGACACGGGCTCAAGCCGGTCATTGTCGCCCACCAGCACCGCCCTGTCTTTGGCCATCAGCACACCGGCCAGGCCGCGTTTGCCACCGAACCTCCAGGACGACCCCGTCGTAATGGTGCCAAGACCTCCGTCGTACGGGGCGACAAACAGACGGTCGCCTGCGGGCGTCGTCGACAGCCGCCAGTAGCTGCCGTCGATCTTGTGCATTGCCATCAAATAGTCGGACAGAAGCCATTGAGGCAAGCGCGCAGATTCGTCTTGCGAGTGTAACTTAAGGAAGGTCTCCGGCCTGTCCCAGCGCGTGCCCAGCGGGTAGCTGTTGCCCATCGTAACGTCATATCGCTGCCCCGCGATCTCCACCTCACCTCCGTACGCCTTCGTCGCCACGAACCACAATAGCGCGTAATCTTCGTCGGAGACGGTCAGGCGAGGCATCGTTTGGACCGAGTGGATTTCGTTGGCATCACCGAGGCTCGAAAACGTGACATAGTCGAAGCAAACCTGTTGTTCGATCCAACTCCGGGTAAGCAGCGCCCCTTCCGGTACGTCGTCCAGCGGCGCGATCGCAGGTTCGTCGGACAGATCGGCATCCCGGTCCCGATCGATGTAGAGCCGGTCGTACCCCGCGCCGGTCCCGCCGGACTCATCGAGTGCGAAATGATACAGGGCGCCCGCCCCGTGATCGCCGAAGCTCATGTCCACGGGCAGTTGGCCGTAGAGGGGCTTGTCCGATGAAAATGCCGGGTACGTCACATCACCGACCGCTTCGTTCGTGCAAGGACAGTGGTGGCCACGCCCCACGCCGAATCCCGACACCTCCGCCAGCTCGAATGCCTGCATCCCTTCTGCACTCTTACGGCCCGACGTTACCGCCGCCAGCAGCACAAGGAACACCACAAGATGATGCCGTCGCTTCAATGCGTTCACGCCGGTGCCTTTCTCAATCGCGGTACACGGTAAACGACCGCGTGCCTTTCACCGTGCCGTAAAGTTCGAGCGTATCGTAGGTCACGCTGATCGTCAATATCTCTTCCTCGCCGTCGATCTTCAATTCTTCCGGCACTCGCCACGAGTACCCGCAAGTTCCGTCTCACCCGAAGGGCAGGACGCCCTCGGCGATCACCTCCCCGTCGGCCCCGGTGATGGTCACTTTGGGATCGAGCGACAGATCCTGCTTGTAAGTGTGGGTCGTGCCGTCCGCCAAATTGTACTTCTTCTCCTGCTTTCGCGTCGTATCACACAGACCGCGGATCATGATATCGAGTTCCGGGTCGGTCAACACGGCCAGCACCTTTACCTCCTCACCTGGCTTGATGCGGTGTCCCCGGGCCGGGGAGGCGAACATCACCGCCGGCTTGTTGGAGAAATCGAACACGAAGGGCTTGTCCTCTCGGATGCGGATGCCATACACGAACTTCCGAATGGCCGTGTCGCGCGGCTTGCCGTCCGAGTGATAGTTGTGCGACATATTAATGCGAAGCCGGCCGTACGTAACCGTCATGTACGTTGGCAGATAATCCCCCACTGGCAGACGACAGGACCGCACGGGTTCGGCGTGATCCCCGCCCAATTCGGCCGACAGGGCAACAGCGGTCTTTTCGCCTCGCAGCCCCCCTTGCGCCGACATCTCGCTGATGTCACGCCCTCCGGTCCCGATCTCGAACGTGCCCAGCGACCCGTCGTAGGGCTGCACGAAGAGCTTGTCCCCGTTGGGCGTGGCCGAGAAGCGATAGAACGTGCCGTTGCGCTTGTGCATCGCCGTCAACTGCTCCCCGCCCCACCACGACGGCGCGCGGTCGGACTCGTCGACGAGCAGGATGTGAAGGGCCGTGGCGGGATGATCGAACCAGCCGGCGATAACGTAGGCGTGGCCCAGGACAGCGCAGAAGGACTGCCCACCCACTTCGATCCGGCCCTTTCGCGCCTTCCTGGACACGAACGACAGGTATCCATAGCCGCTGTCGAACATCAGCAACCGCGGCAGGACCTCCAGCCGCCGGTCGGCGGAATCGTTGGGATCGATCCTGACCCGGAGAAAATCGAAGACCACTTGCGTCTCGATCGACGAGTAGCTCAGGCTCGCCCCCTCCGGGACGTTCTTCAGGGGCTTTCCCGGCGGATCGTCAGTGAGGTCCGCGTTACGATTGGCATCGAAGTAGAGCCGGTCGTAGCCTTGTCCGGTCCCGCCCGACTCATCCAGCGCGAACGCATAAGAGAGTCCCTGCTCGGGCTTGCCGTAGGCGGCGCCGAATACGACCGTGCCGTACAGCGGCTTCTCGGAGGCGAACGAAGGGTACGTACGAACCTCCTCATTCGGGTCCTCGCCGTACATGGCCCTCTGTCCCATGATGAAACTACGCCGTACCGACTGGGGCACCTCGAACGCCGAAATCTCCGCCAGATCAAACGCCTGCCCGTCCGCAACGACAACCGCCGAGACCCAACCCAGAAACAAGAGAACGACGCACAATGAAAGCTGCTTCGTATCCACTTCCCGCACTCCCATTCAATCGCGACACACAACCACGCTGCGCTGTCCCGTCACCGTTCCGTAGAGTTCGGGAGCAGCACTGCCGACAGTCGCACCACGCGTCTCATTTTCCAGAGGTCTACCATTTACTTGCGAGAGACAACAATTTTCCGCTCGGCTATGACCGTGCCGTACAGATCGCGGGTGTCGTAGGTTACCTTGACGGTGAAGGTCTCTTCGTCGCCGCTGAGCTTGATATCTTGTGGTACTCGCCACGAGTACCCGCAGGTGCCCGCTCAGCCGAAGGGCATCACGCCCTCGGAGACGATCTCGCCGCCGGCCCGCGCGACGGTGACTTTCGGGTCCAGAGACGGGGCTCGCTCGTACGTGCGCTCCTTCCCGTCAGGCGTTTTGTAGGTCCTTTTCTCGGTGCGGCTCATATCGTCGAGACGCCGGATCATGATATCCAGGACCGGGTCCAAGAGCGCCGCTTCGACCTTGACCGTTCCCCCCGGTGTCACGCGCTGCTTGTCCTTGGGGTGCACGAAGGCCACGGCCGGCTTGTTCGAGAAATCCAGCACGTACGGCTTGCCCGCTCGAATCTTGATACCGTGGACGGTCTCGCGGTCGTTGCGTGAGCGTCCCTTCGCATCGACATGATAGTTGTTCGAGACGCTGATGCGGATGTCCCCGATGCGCATGGTCAGATAGGCGGGATAGTAATCGCCGGCGGGGATCTCGCACTTTCGCGTCGGTTCGGGCCATCCCCCCTCCATGCCATCGGAGACCGCCACGGCGGTGTCCTTGCCGCGCAGCGAACCACTGATTTCCAGCTTCTCCACGTCCCGGCCGCCCGGCCCGAGCTCCAGCGTGCCTAACTTGCCGTCATAGGGACGCACGAACAGCTTGTCGCCTCTGGGTGTGCAGGAGAACTGATGGTATCGACCGCCGAGAAGATGAGTGGCGTTGAGCCGGTCCCCGCCCCACCACCGCGCCGGCGCGTCGCCTTCGGCCGCGATGAACAGAGCCGACGACGCCTGGTCGAGCCGGCCCTCGACGGAGTGTCCGTATCCCAAAAACGCCGTGTAGGAAACGCCGGCAACCTCAAACTTTCCCGTGTGCACGGCAACGGGAAAGAAACTCAGCCGCGGGGAACGGCCCTCATAGACCCACATCCGCAGCATCATCTCGACGCTTCGTTGGTCGGCCGCACCGAAATCGAAGGGAACCTCGATCCCCTCGAAAAAAATCTGCTCTTTGATCGTGGAGGAGGTTCGCAGGAGGACCTCGGGCACGTCCGTAAGAGCTTTTGAGGGACCTTCGTTGGAGAGGTCCCGATCGCGGTTGGCATCGAAATAGAGCCGGTCATACGTCCCGGCCTTGCCCTCGGAGTGGTCCAGTACGAAGTGGTGGCCCTTACCGTCCAGGTGGGCTTCGCCGTACTGCGGAGTCTCGGACTTGAGCTGCGGGTATTTGACGTTCGCGAAAGCACCGCTGTGTATGGAAGCGTACCCGCCCCGGGTGAAACTGCTGACGATGCCGGGATCCAGTTTCCAAACGGGAACTTCCGCGAGCGTAACGACCGCCATCCCCTCCTCCGTCGCCGCTTCTGCGATCAAAGGAGCCGAAAACAGGAGACAAAGCAGAACCGTTCCAGCCCGCAACGCTTTGAGCTGAGGCAGTTGTCCAGCCATAGCGTCTTTCCTCCACTTGGTCGTCAGAGTATGTTTATACTGCGATTAACGCTATCACAAACGCCCGCGAATGTCAAATAGCCTTTGACGAAGACCGGGTCCACTTCTACAATCACAACCCACGAATTTCGTGCAGATCTTCGTAGGAGAATGGCTCATGTCGGCTCGTAGCCGAAAGCGGAGCGTTGGCTGCGGTTTCATGATGGTGGGATTTCTGCTGGCGGCGTCGGCGCATGCCATCGAACGAGATGCGCTCTTTACCACCGACGGGAAGATCAACCTGCGCATCCTCTGCACCACAAGCGTAAAGCCGGGACGAACCGACGATTTCGTCGCGTTCCTCAACAAGCACTTCGTGAAAGTGGCCACGACCGACTACAAAAGCTTTCGGGAAGGCGAGGCGAAAGGTTACGACGTAGTCATCATCGACTACGGCACCACCCGCCCCGGCTCGGCGGTTCCCGAACGCCTCCGTCGCGGCTACGCACGCGCGACCGTTACGATGGGGGTGGCCGGCTCGGAAGTCGGTCGCAGGCTGGGCCTGAAAACGGGCTACTTGTGAAACTGCATGTCCAATGCGGCTCATGCTGAGTCGCTCCAGCATCCCGTCTACGAGGACCCCTTCAAAGTAGAACCGCAGTTCGAGGTGGTCAAGACGCCGGGCAACTATCACAGCCGACACCTCGGCACGGACAAGCTGCCCGACAAAATGAAGGTCTGGAAGGTGCAAAGTACCGAGCGAGGTAACGTTGTGTGCCGTGCCTACGGCTTTGAAGATTCCCCCGACGCCGAGGTCATCGCCCTGGGCTTCAACCGGGGCAAGGAATATGGCGCCGTCGGCATCGCCCGGCACGGCAATGTCCTGCAATGGGGCTACTCCGATCCGCCTTCCCGCATGACCGACGCCGGCCGGAAGCTGTTTCTCAACTGCATCTGCTACATCCGCCAGTTCGACGGCCGCCAACCTTTGGCCCACTACAAAAGCAGCCACCGTCTCAACGCCATCCGGCTCGGCCTGCTGATCAACCGCATCAAGGACGAGAAATTCTTCTCCGGGACGTTCGCACCCGAGCTGATGCAGAAGTACAAAGGGGACCCGGACGGCCTGGCCGGCTACTACCGGCGGAACCTCGATCTGATCTACCGCGAGCGCACGTTCCTGGTGGACGCCGAGCTGGCGGAACTCGGCCTGGCGTCGAACCGCAGCGTGGAAACGCTCGGCAAGCTCATCGAGATGTTCGAGGACGGACAAAAGGGCAAGACCGCCCGGCAGCTACTAACGCGATACACGAACGAATCCTTCGCCTCGAAGCGGCAGTGGCAGCAATGGTTCGAGGCCAACCGCGAGCGAATCTTCTTCACCGACGTCGGCGGCTACAAATTCCTCGTCCGCCCCAAAGGGTATCCCGCCGGACAGAAAAATCAGACGAAAATCGGCCGGGCCCTCTACCGGTAGCCCCCTACCGCTGAAAATTCCGGGACCGCTCGCGGCGAGCGCACATCATCGACAGAACGTCTGGAGGCCTACCATGTAGAAATAGAACAGGACGAATCCGCCCGCGACGAGGGTGCAGATGACAGCGAGCAACTTCTGCCGGTCCGCAGCGATGCCGACGACCCCTAAGATCAGGGCCGCAGGGAACAAAGCCAGGACAGCAATCCTGCAAGGACCGCAATAGGATTGCCTCAGCCGGGCCGGAGGACCATCATCAAGAGGATCGCCAGACCCGCCGCCACCGGAAGCACCGCCATTTTACCATAACGCATGAGCCGCCCTTCCCGACAAGGGTACCCGTTTGGCATCGTGCAGAGGATTGTAGCCCATGCCAGCCAAATGCGGAAGACAATCCAACGCGTGGGTCCCGTCAGCCCCGTCAAGTAAGTATGTCCCATAGCCCCAGCAAGAGAAAGCCGCCGGCAACGATCGCCACCGATAGGGCCAGCCACTTGCGACGGTCATTTACAATTCCCAGCATTCCGAAGATCCAGGCGAGCGGAAAAGAAGCTATAATGAGGAGCCCTCCAAGAGTTCCGAGCGGATTGCCTCATCCCGGCTTGAGTCGCATAAGCAACAGCAAGACCGCGAGCCCGACCCCTAGCAAACCGCTTCCAATCTTGCCCCATGTCATCCGGCTAACTTTCGCAACAATCACTTGAGATGGCGCGTGTAGCCCACGCGTCGGGTCACACCGATCTTGTCGAAATAGTCCAGCAGCGGGATCGCGTACTTTCGGGTGGTGTCGAGCAGGTATTTGAATTTGACGCTCTCGAGCCCGCCGTTTTCCTGGATGTAGGCGATGAGCCGCTCGCGCGCGGTTGCGACCGCCTCGGCGTGAAAATGCAGCTTCTGATCCACGCGGACCAGATGCTGCTGTTCGACGAGCAGACGCATGGCTCGCTCGACCTCGGGTGGGGCCTTGCGCGTGGCGTCGGCCACTTCCGAAACGCCCGGCGGATCGAACGGTCGGTTCCTGAACAACTCCTCCACCTTCGCCAGCAATTCCTGCTCGGCGTCGTTGAACTGCTCGCGATGCTGTGGCAGTGCCAAGCGTCCCTTACGCTCAACGAGCCCGCCCTCGGAAAGCAGCAGCCGGAGCACGTGATCGAAGACGTCCTTACGCAGATCGGCATCGATTTGAAGCTGTTCGCGACCAATGCCGGGACTTTCGGGTTGGCGTCGATGGAAGTCCCCCACGAGGGTCCCCAGACGCTGGCGGAGTTGCTCGGCCGTATCAACGTGCATATACAGCCTACCGCCTAATTGAAGAACGCGTCCGTCCGCCACCCGTTGCGCCAGGAGTTCGGCAAGCTGTTTGGACGGGATCTTGCTGCGCCGAGAAAGCTCCTTCTCAGCGGCCGCGAAGGACTCGGCGGACCTCACGCAATACTCGACGAAGTCCCCCGGCGTTGCCACCGCAGCCGCCCGCGCCCGCACATCCTCGACCACCTCCGGATGGCTGCGTTTGAGGCGTCTGGGCAAAGCCTCGATCACGATTCCCCCGCCGATGGTCCGTGCCGGCGAGAGCGTGCGCACGATGAAGTGATCGCGCGGTCCGGCCACGAGAGGCTCGTTGAGACGGACCTGGACGAGACAGCGACCGCCGGGCTTTAGAGTCGTGTCCTGGAACAGATACACCGCGGCGGTCGTTTCCGACGTGCCGGTGTGAAACTTGACCCGCTGGGCATTCTTCAGGCCCGCTCGCTCCTGGTCCAGCAGCTTCAGCTCGCACAGGTACCACGAGCTGGGGGAGAAATAATCGGCGACCGTGACCACGTTGCCCCGCCCGATAGCCTTCGGGTCCCACTGCGGCACATTCAACGCCGCACATTGCCCCGCCAGCGCCTGCGAGCTGTCACGGCCGTAGACCTGGATCGCGCGGATGCGCCCCTTGGTCCCCTCGGGCAAAAGCACCACCTCACCACCGATCTCGACCGAACCGGAAACCGGGATGCCGGCCACGACGGTGCCGTAGCCTTTGGCCGAGAAGGCCCGCTCGACCGGCACGCGGAAGACCCCCTCGACCCCCTTGGGCTCGACACTGGCGACCAGGTCCTTCAAGGCCTCGTAGAAACCCTCGAATCCCTCCCCGGTGATACTCGAGACCGGCAGGATCGGCGCGCCTTCCAGGAAGGTGCCGATGAGGAAGTTCTCCACCTCCTGCATGGCCGCCTGGACGCGCTGCGGCGGCACGCAATCCACCTTCGTCAACGCGACCATGCCGCACTCGACGCCCAAAAGCGTGAGAATGTCGAGGTGCTCGCGCGTCTGCGGCATGACCCCGTCGTCGGCGGCGACCACCAGAAGGCCGGCGTCGATCCCGCTGGCGCCGGCTACCATCGTCTTGATGAAATTCTCGTGACCCGGGACATCGACGATGCCCACTTCCATATCGGCCAGCACGCAGGGGGCGAAGCCCAGCTCAATCGACATGCCGCGCTCTTTCTCGGCCTTGAGCCGGTCGGTTTCGCAGCCGGTAAGGAGCTTGATCAATGCCGTCTTGCCGTGATCGATATGGCCGGCCGTGCCGAGCGTGATGTTGCGTTGCCGAGCTTCCACGGAGCTTAGCCTCCAACCGAAAGAACATCCGCCACCGCCTGGGCGATGATCGCGTCGTCACCGTCTTGCAGCGTGCGCGGATCGAGCAGGACCTGGCCGCTCTGTATTCGCGTAAAGACTGGTGTCTCACAAAGCCGCAGCCGCTTGGCCATAGCTTCCGCCCCACCATTTTCAGGCCGAATCGCCACCAGGGTTGTCGCCAGATTTTGCAGTGGCAGCGAGCCGCTGCCCATCTGCGAGAAGCCGCCCGTCGTGGTCACCGTCGCCCCGACAGCCTTCTCGCCAATCGCCCCGGCCAATCGCTTCGCACGCTGGCGAATTTCGTCGTCGCTGCGCCGCAGCATCTGCAGCGTGGGCACCTCGCGCAAGGCGATTTCTTCGTCCAAAAACAACTTCAACGTCGCCTCCAAGGCCGCCAGCGTCAGCTTGCCTACGCGAACGATCCGAGCAAATTGGTTCTTACGCACGGCGTCGATCAGCTTCTTGCGACCCAGGATAATGCCGCCTTGCGAGGCGCCGATCAGCTTGTCGGCGCTGGAGGTCACGATGTCGGCCCCCTGCTGAACGGATTCGGGCAGCGTCGGCTCGGGAGCGAAGCCGAACTGCGAGAAATCGACGAGAGCCCCGGCGCCCACGTCGTCGATCATGGTCAGCCCGTGCTTGTGGGCGATCTCCACCAGCACATCGAGCGGCACTTCCGACGAGAAGCCCTGGATCTTGTAGTTGCTGGGATGCACGCGCAGGATCGCGGCCGTGTCTTCGGTAATCGCGTTCTCATAGTCATGCGCGTGGGTCTTGTTGGTCGTGCCGACCTCGACCAGCTTCGCGCCGCTGAAAGCCATCACGTCGGGCAGGCGAAAGGAGCCGCCGATCTCGACGAGCTGGCCGCGTGAGACGATGACCTCTTTGTCCTTGCCCACCGTGTTCAGGACGATTGCGGTCGCGGCCGCGTTGTTGTTGACCACCGTAGCCGCCTCGGCCCCGGTCAGCCGCTGCAACAGCCAATCGATGCGCTCATCCCGCTGCGAGCGTTTGCCGGTTTCGGCGCTCAATTGCAGGAGCGAGTATCCCTGAAGCTCCTGCGCGATCTGCCGGATAGCCGTCTGTGAGAGGACGGCGCGTCCCAGACCAGTGTGGAGAACGATCCCGGTAGCATTGACAACGCGGCGGAAGTGGGGCTTCGTCGTCGCCGCCAGGCGCTGGGCCGCGGCCGTCAGCACGCGTTGGCGTATAGCCTCTTCATCCACGTCGACCGTGGCCCCGGTCATAAGCTGCTTTCGAACCTCGCCAAGAGCCTCCCGGACGGCATCCGCAACCAATTTGTGCCCGAAATCGGCCGCCAGCGCCTCCATCTGCGGTGCTTTGAGCAGCGCATCGACCGAAGGAACGCGGCGCATGACTTGTTTCGTCTCTTCATCCATAATCCACTCTGATATTCCTTGGTTCGCCTGTGTCGTACCGCCCGGGGACGGGGAAGCGTTCGTTTGCACTCTCGTCCGCTCCGCCGGTGCCAGACGAACACCATTGTACGCGCCAGGCCGGACAAGACAAGCCGCTTTCCCATCCGAACGTTCCTGTTGCTACGGAAACGGCCCTGCCGGCGTATCGACTCGCGGAGGTGGATTTCGCCAAAAAAACCGGAAAAAGCTGTAACATAATGCCGCCTGCCGCGTCAAAATAGGAGTCGCTAAGGGCGGTGTGTGTGCGCTTAGCCGACTTGACGCCCCTGCCGGCAAGTACATTCGTTCATTGCGGCTGGCGGAAACTTGACAATCGCTTGGCTCGCTGATAGAAGGACGCGACGAAAGACCGGCATGATGAGAAAGAGAGACATCTTGCTTGCGGCGGGGATCGTCGCGGTTGCCCTTCTGGCGGTGCTCTTTGTCTCACAAAGAACGGGCCGTGTCAGGATCGCCAATCCAGGCGTGGAGCTGGAACTGCGCGGAGGCCTGGCGCGACGCGTAACGCTGCGGTCGGGCCCCGAGCCGAGCGAGATCCGCGCGGGCAACTACAAGCCGACCCACCTGAAGATTACCCGGAAACGAGACGGCCAAACCTGGGAGCTGCAAAGCCGGGGGCCCTGGGGACAACTGGGCAAAATTGCCGTCGCCGGCGGGCAGACCACGACGATCGACGTCGGCGCCCCGCTGCGGGTGAAACCGAAGGTCACGCAGATGCGTGGGAAAGTATTCGTCGGGTTGTCCATCTACGGGCAGGCCGGCGAGAAATACCAAAATACGATCCTCAGGAACGGCCGCCGGGGATCGGCGCCGAAGGTCCGGGTCATCGATAAGGCCGGGAAGGTCCTCGCCTCCGGGGCGTTCCGGTATGGCTGAGGCGGCACCTGTTCGTACTCGTGGCGAGTACCGGAGAATTTCAAAGGGGAGTTTCGTGTCGAAGTGGATGCAGATTTGGGACCCTTCGAGGTCGAGCGCGACCAGCACTGGCACTCCATCTAATCCTCGCCCGAATCAACCCGCATCCCTCCCGGTATCCTCAATATGAAAAAACGCCACGGAACCATTCTGTTCGTACTGCTCGCTCTCATCGCAGGGCTGCTCTGGGCGCTCCTCGCCCCCGAGCCCGTCGAGGAAAAGCGGTGTAGGCTGAAGCTCAAGACGAACCCGGACCACAGCCCAATCACGTCTCTGGTCACCCAATGGCTGTTTCCTCTGCCCAATAAACCCGACGAAATCAAAGACGTGCCGTCGGATATCCGACACCCGTCGTATTACTATCTGACCGTCGGCGGTAGGCGGATGCCACTGGCGGTGAACTTCTCAGGCACCCTCAGGATGCGTCTGGATGCTGATGGCGATGGTCTGCTGTCCGACGAGTCCTGTCATTTGGCTCACCTGGTCGAGAGCCGCCGGGAGAACTTCACCTACCGAAACAAGTTTGGGCCTCTTTCTCTGCCGACAGGCGATGGCAGGAACCAGGCCATAGTCAGTTTCAACGTCCTCTCCTACCGTCGCGACAGAAGCGGTCCCCTGCGGGTCTACCCTGCCCGTTACAGGGAGGGGAAGATGCGGATCGGAGACCGCATCCACAAAGCCGCCCTCGTGGACGGCGATTATGACGGCCGCTACAACTCGGTCCTCTCACCGCCCGTCGACAAGATGGCGGCACCTCAGTGCGACTTGCTCGCCATCGACCTCAACGGCGACGGTAAATTCGAACCGGGCACGGGTCCCACTTGTGAGACTATGCCGCTGAGTAAAATGATTCTTCTGGGCGACACGTACTACACAATTGACGTTACTCCTGATGGCAGCCGTCTCGAACTCAACGAGATCCAGCCGGAGATGGGAGAACTCGCTCTTGACGTTGGCGGTGGGAATATGGCGCTCGAAGTGTGGTCCGATGCTGCCCGACAGGTTCTCTCCTGCACTCCAGACTCATGCAAACTGCCGGCTGCACGGTATCAGACCCGGTCGGCGACGCTGCAACTGAAGGACTCCCTTCGCAATAATTGGGCGTTCTCGGTGCGTGACAAACTCGGACCGCTCGCCTTCTTCGAAATCAACGCCGGCGAAACAGCGCGAGTCCGCCTCGGCCCGCCGCTCCTCATAACGGCTGAAATCGCAAATCCCGGAACGGACAACGTCACAATCCGACCGGTCATCATCGGCTGTGGTAGCGAGGAATACGAAGTCGCTGTTCAACTGAATGGCCGGCGTCTGTCGGCGCCGGCTTTCAAAATTGTGGATGAAGATGGAAACGTGCTTGTCCAGGACAAATTCAAATATGGTTGAGGTGGCATCTGCCGGTACTCGTGGCGAGTGCCGCCGGATTTCAAAGGGAAGTTCCAGGTGCAGATCGAAATGGACCTGGGGCCTTTTGAGGTTACGCATGAAAGAAGTTGGCACTCGATTGAGTGAAGGATCGGAGCCGTCCGCATGGCGTGTGCTATGAAAAGACGTTACGCAATCATGTTATTCGTACTGGTCGCCCTCGGCGCAGGGCTCATTTGGGCGCTGCTGGACCGCGAGCCGGTCCGGGAGGGTCGCTGCAGGCTGATCCGCAAGAAGGCCGAACCGGAAAATCGATTGACGGGGCTGGCCGCTCGATTCCTGTTTCCGCTGGATGGCAAACCCGACGATGTGCAGGACGCCCCTTCCGATTTTGCGCAGCCCCGCTACTACAGAATCAAGAGCGGCGACAGATCGATCCTGATGGCGGCGGATCACTCCAAGAAGATGGTCCGTCTGTGCATCGACAGAGATGGCGACGGCGTCCTCTCGGAGGAAAGAAGCCTGACGGCCAAAGTCAGCAAAAAGACGCCGGTAAGCAGCAGGAGGCAGCAATTCGGACCGATTTCGCTGGTCTCCAGCGCTGACAGGCGGGGGACCGATGCCAACGTCTATATCAATTGCTGGCGCGCCGACAGGCGTGGCTTGCTGACCACCTCCCCACACTTCTTCCGTACGGGCAAGCTGCGTCTGGCCGGCCAGACGTATCAGGTGGCGGTGGTGGACGGCGATTACGATGGCTTGTATCGATCAATTCTGTCGTTGCCCATCGAACGCATGTGGCGTCTGCCCGAATGCGACGTATTCGCCATCGATCTGAACCAGAACGGCTCATTCGAGATTTCATTGCGTGATCGATCCGAGGTCGTTCCGCTCGGGAAACTGGTGAAAGTCAGGGACACGTATTATGCCATCGACATCGCCCCCGACAGTAAGAGCCTCACCCTTTCCCGGGCCGAGCCGCAACTCGGGACCCTGACTGTGGACGCAAACGATGCTGCCGTGGAGCTGCGATTGTGGTCCGATGCCGCCGACCAACATCTCCTGCAATGCCGGGAGCGACAACTGCCCGCCGGCAAATACAAGGCAGTGTATGCCGTTCTTACGAAGAGAGATGCGTCGGGGAGAACCTGCGCGCTTGCGTCCAACACCTCTTCGGCCTTCACCCGCCTGGGACCGCTGGAATACTTCGAGATCCAGTCGGGACAGACGACATCGATCCGGATCGGGCCGCCGCTTGTCGTGAAGGCGGATGTGCAAACAACTCGCTCCGGGAGCGTGTCGATCAACCCGGTCATCGTTGGTTGCGGGGGCGAGGAATACCAGGCGGCTTCTTCTCGAGGTATGCAACGCCCAGCGCCGCCTGCGTTCAAGATCGTAGATGAGGAAGGAACCGTGCTGGTTCAAGACAGATTCAAATATGGTTGAGGTGGCACCTGCCGGTACTCGTGGCGAGTGCCCTCCGATTTCAAAGGCCGATTCCAGGTGCAAATCGACGTCGACCTGGGGCCCTTTGAGGTCACGCATGAAAGGAGCTGGCACTCCATCGAGTAACACAGATGCAATGTCTGCGCGTACCGGCGGGTCAAGAGGCAACTCTGATCCGCCTTTTTTATTGGCCGGATAGATATGGACAGATGAAGCAGTGCGAAAACGAACATCGTCAACAGACGGAGAATCACCGAACCGTAATTGGCAACGGATTCTTTTGGGAAGGGGTTGAGTATGAGAAAAACGATCATGGCGGTAAGGACCGTGGCGGTTGTTACGATCATGGCAACGATGTGCAGCGGTGCACAGGAAGGGGAGACTGCGCCGCAGCAAACCGACGTCTTGAATCCCTGGTGCGGCAAGTATTGCATGAGCTTCCTCACGCGGGCCCGGTCTGCCAAGACCGTGGGCAAGGGACATCTGTCCGCTGCCATTAAGGTCCAGCATTTCGACTGGGACCTGGTCAAGGGCGCCGACGGCGACTATCACGGCAGGGCCTCGGGGCAGGACAAGGAACGACTGGCCACCACGCTCTGCTTCAAATACGGCTGGGCCGAGAACCATCACATCGCCGTCGGGATCCCCTACTGGTTCAACGATTTCGACATCCCGGGCAAAGAGAACGATCACGACGGGTTCGCCAATGTGTTCGTGTTCGAGAAATGGCAGGTTATCAAAGAGACCAACACGATGCCGGCCGTAGCCTTCGACGTCTGGTACTACTTCGGCTCGGGCGACAGCGACGAGAAACTGGGCACCGACGACGGCGCCGTCAAGCTGACCGCCACGATTTCTAAGGCGTGGAAGGGTTTCTCGCTGCACGCCAATCCGGGCTACACCTGGGGCCAGGATGAGGCACCGGACATCGGCGAATTCAACGCGGCGGTGCTCACCAAACCCCACAAGACCTTCTGGCCTGTCGTCGAATATAACTACTTCGATAAAGAAGACAAGGGTCATCGTCACGATCTCGTGCCGGGCTTCATCTGGAAATTCCGTCCGGGTTGGTCGTTCAAACTCGGCGCGGTCGTCAATCTCGACTCCACGTTCAAGGACAGAGACCGGCACGGCGTGGTCATGAAACTGTTCTACCGGTGGTAAGACATGGCGAAACCATGTGTCATCAGCAGACCTCAATGCAAACGAGAAAGGATTGCGTCATGAAAACGCTTCATTTCCTGCTGGCAGCCGCTCTGCTCTGTGCCATGCTGTTGCCCGGATGCAAACAGGAAGAGCAGGGACCGGCCGAATCGGCTACGCCGGTCACGCTGCGTGTCGGGCACGTCGGTCACGACCATCATATCGCCCTGTTCGTCGCAGCCGACAACGCCTCGGACTACAACCGGGCCACCGGCATCAACCTCAAGATGGTCAAGGATCAGAAACTCTACGAATTGTACGACAACGCCACGAAGGTCGCCGACGTTGAGATCGTCAAGGTCGGGGGCGGCTCGAAGATGCCCACCGCCCTGGCCCAGGACGTGATCGAGGTCGGTTTCGGAGGCGTCGCGGCGGTCCTGGCCTCGGTCGACAGTGGCGCGCCCGTGAAGCTCATCGCCCCGCTGCACTACAAAGGGGACATGTTCGTGGTCCGGCCCGACTTCGAGGCGCAGACGTGGGACGAGTTCGTCGCGCTGGCCAAGGCTGCCGAGAAGCCGCTGCGCATCGGCTACAAGAGTCCCGTCGCTTGCGCCAAGGTGATCTTCGAGGAAGCCCTGCGACACGAGGGCATCGCCTTCGGCGGCGACCCATCCCGCGCCGACATTCAGGTCCACATGGTCAACGTCAAAGGCGGCGGCAAGCTCAACGTCGCTCTCTCGGGCGGCCTGATCGACGGCTACGCCGGCAACAATCCCTTCCCCGCCATCGCCGTCGAGAAAAAGATGGGCCGGATCATCTGCGACCTCGAAGACCTGCCGCCCGGAACGTTCCGCAACCATCCCTGCTGCTGCATCGCCGCCAACGAGAAGGCCCTGGCCGCAAAGGCGGACGCCATCGCCGATCTGCTCGCGTTGTTCCTGCTGGCCAACGAGACGATCAACAGCGATAGGGACAAGGCGGTGGCCTCGGCCGTCCGGTGGATCGGGACCAGCGAAGCGGCCGAGAGGATGAGCATCCCCACCAGCGGCTATTCGATGGAAGCCTCGCCGTTGTGGCTGGAAACGATGTCACAATGGGTCGAGGCCATGAACGGCCTGCAGGTCTTCCGCGGAAAGCTGAAAGACCTTGACGTCCGGAACGTGCCGCAGATAGCATACGATTTTTCATTGCTGGACAAAGCGAGGAACAGACTTGCTCAACGAACCAATGCCAATTAGACAAAGACCCGGCGCAACGGTCCTGGGATGGATCGTCGCGCCGGCGACGCTGCTGATCCTCTGGCAGATCGCCGCGGTTCGGGTGAACCAGCCGTGGATCTTCCCGCCGGTGACACACGTGCTCGATCAGTTGGCCCATCCGCTGCGCGACCACTACGCCCTGGGCTCTCTGCTGAGCAACACCGCCATCAGCCTGCTGCGCGTGCTCTTGGGCTTTGTCCTGGCGGCAGCGGTCGGCACCACCCTGGGCATCCTGATGGGCTCGGCACGCATCCTCCGGCACACGCTCGAACCGATCGTCGAAGTTCTGCGCCCGCTCTGCCCCATCGCGTGGCTGCCCTTTGCGATCGCGGTGTTCAAACTGAAGACGGTGCCTCAACTGTTCGGCGTGCGCTACACGCACGGTGTCCTCGATCACGTCCAGCTCGGCATGATTTTCGTGATCTTCGTCGGCGGCCTGTTTCCCGTTCTCACCAACACGCTCGACGGTGTCACCGGCGTGCGGCGCAACTACATCCTGCTGGCCCGCACGCTCGGGGCATCGCGCCGCCAGGTCTTTTTCCACGTGTACCTGCCGGGGGCCATGCCCATGATCCTCACCGGCCTGCGCCAGGGGCTGGGCCTCTGTTGGTTCGTCATCATCGCCGCCGAGATGATGACCGGAAGCGACAGCGGCATCGGCTACCTCTTGATCTACGCCTCCGACAATTCGGCGATGGACATCGTCATCGCCGCCATGTTCATCATCGGCGCGATCGGCGCCCTGCTCAATTTTCTGATGCGCGCGATCATGCAACGATTCGTGAGCTGGAAGGGAAAGGAAGTATAACGACATGGCAAACTTCGTGCCGCCCAAGACGGATTCTGCAAAACCGGCGGTGGTGGAGCTGCGCCGCATCGGCAAAACGTTCCACTCCGATTCCGGGACAGCGGTCCGCGCGCTGCAGGATGCGAACCTGACGGTTCCGCAGGGACAGTTCGTCACGCTGCTGGGCGCCACCGGCTGTGGCAAGACCACCTTGCTGAACCTCGTGGCAGGCATCGAGAAACCGGACTCAGGAGAGCTTCGCCTCGGCGACGGCGTCCATCTCGGCCGGGACATCGCCTACGTGTTCCAGCATTACACGCTGTTCCCCTGGCGCACGACGTCCGCCAACGTCAGTTTCGGCCTGCAAATGCGAGGCCTGCCGCGACGACGGAGGCGAGCGGCCGCGGCCGAACTGCTCGCGCGCGTGGGTCTGGCGGGCTTCGAGAAGGCGTATCCGCACGAACTCTCCGGCGGCATGAGACAGCGGGCCGCCATCGCCCAGGCCCTGGCCATCCAGCCCAAGCTGCTGCTCATGGACGAACCGTTCGGCGCCGTCGACGACGCCACGCGCATCGAGCTGCAACAGATGCTCACCGAGCTCTGGATGCACGAGCGCATGACGGTTCTCTTCGTCACGCACAACATCGACGAGGCCCTGGTGCTGGGCACCGAGGTCGTCGTCCTGACCGGACGGCCCGGACGCATCAGACGACGGTTTGAGATCAACCTGCCCCACCCCAGGGACAAAACGAGCCCGGAATTCACAGAGCTGTTTATCAAGATCCGCCGATCTCTGTCGCAGGAGACCGAGAAATGAAGGTAGTGGACGCCCGGCGCCAAGACATCGAACGTTTCCGCCGGCGCTCCGGACACACAGTGAGGTTAAAGGAGAAAAACGAATGGTCATCCCGGAAGAAGTGAAAGGCATGCTGCAACAACCGACGATTATCGCCCTGGCCACCTGTTCGCGGGAGGCGATTCCCAACGTGGTCTACATGCTGCAATACTGGTGGCTCAACGAAGATAAAATCGTTATCGGCGATTTGTTCATGAAAGCCACTCGCAAAAACGTGGAAGAAAACGAGCAGGTTTCGCTGTGCGCGTGGGACAAGCAATCGGGCCATTCCTACAAACTCAAGGGCACCGCTCGATACGAAACGTTCGGTCCGGCCTACGACCTGGCCAACGAGAACCTGCACAAGAAGAAACCCGACAAGAACTTCAAGGGCGTGGTGACCATCAAAATCACCGAAGTCTACGACGCCTCCCGCAGCGAAAACGCCGGAGCGCTCATCGCCGAGGCATAAAACCAACACGCACAAAGAGGATAAGCACCATGATCAACACAGAACGACGAAAGCGCGTCATGCAGCGGTCGATAAAGCTGGGCCATTGTATTTGCGATCCCAAGCTGCCCTGTCCGTGTCCCGTCTTTAAGGAAAAGAACATCTGCTCGTGCGCCGGGGAGCGTCTTGCCAATCCGACGGGCGAGGTGCGCCTGACGCAGATTGTGGAGAAGGCGGGCTGTGCCTCGAAGATCGACCAAGCGTTTTTGAAGGATGTGCTCAAAGGCTTGCCGGCGCCGGACGATCCGCGCGTGTTGGTGGGTGTGCCCGCTGGCGACGACGCCGGCATCTACGACATGGGCAACGGCCAGGTCCTGGTCCAGACGGTCGACGTGTTCACCCCGTCGGTCGACGATCCCTACGCGTTCGGACAGGTCGCCGCCGCCAATTCCGTCAGTGACATCTACGCCATGGGCGGTACGCCCTTGACGGCGCTGTCGGTGATCGGGTTCCCCGTGCGCAAGATTCCGGACGAAGCCATGTCGGCGATGCTCGCCGGCGGTCTCGACAAAATGAAAGAGGCCGGCGTGGCGGTCATCGGGGGCCACAGTATCAACGACGGCGAGATCAAGGCGGGCTTCGCAGTGACCGGTCTGATGGACAAGGACAAGGTCGTGACCAACGCCGGCGCGCAGGTAGGCGACGTGCTCGTTCTGACCAAGCCATTAGGCACGGGGATCGTGGCGTTTGCCTCCCAGATCGGCCGGGCCGCCCCGGACAGTGTCGAGGCCATCGCCGAATCGATGACGACGCTGAACAAAGAAGCTTCGCAACTGATGGTCGAGTTCGGCGCGCACGCCGCGACGGACGTGACGGGCTTTAGCCTCATGGGTCACTTAGCGGAGATGGCTCGCTCCAGCGGCGTCGACGTAGAGGTGGTATGGGACGACATCCCGCTGTTCCCGGGCGTGCTGGACTATGCGGCCGCCGGAATCCTGCCCGGCGCGACCGAACGCAACAAGGAATCGTGCAGCCGGTACGTCGTGCCCGACGAAGCCCTGCCCTCGGAGATGGTCGATATGTGCTACGACGCCCAGACCTCCGGCGGCCTGCTGATCGCCATCACCGAAGAGAAGGCCGATGCGTTCCTCAGCGCCCTGCACGAGGCGGGAGTCACTCACGCGACCGTGGTCGGACGCGTAAAGGGCAAAGGCGCAGGCCAAATCCATCTCGTCACGACCGGAACGCGGGAAATCCCCAGCGCCGAGGCCGCGACAGCAGCTTCCCAACCCGTCGAACCCGCCCCTGCCGCTCAGGCAACCGCGCCGGCGCCAGCGGAGGAGGAAGAAGTCGCCTGCTGTGCCGACGCCGTGGCGCCCGGACCGTCCGCGGGGGCGTCAGGTTCTCCCATGGACCAGGTCAAAGCCCGCTTCAACGCGTTTCTCAGTGCCGCCGGCTCGCCTCATGGCCTCGACGCCTACACGAAACAGGCCATGGCCATCGCGCTGTCTGTCGCGACCCGCTGCGAACCCTGCTTGAAAATGCACTTGAAGAACGCTCGCAAGAAGGGCTTTACCGAGGACGAGATCGACGAGGCCGCCTGGATGGGCATCAGCTTCGCCGGCTCGCCCGCCATGGTGTTCTACAATGAGATGATGGCCGCAACCGGCAAGTGACACGGATCGTGACTGATCTTCACGCCGTCTGTCATCCCTTCGCCCGCGCTCAGAGCCTGCCCTGAGCGCACCCGAAGGGATGACAGATTTTCCTCACGCGATGCTTTCCGGCCCATCCGTTCTATTGCTTCTCTGAGACGAGGCGTCCGCTTTCGATCCGGATGGTGGTGGAGACCGTTTTGGCCTCGAAGGGATGGAGGTTGATTTTCGGCTCGATCGTATAGGTCCCGTCGGCAAGCTGTTTTGGTATTCGCCACGAATACGCGCAGAAGGAGCTTCAGCCATATTCGAGCTTCGTCTCGACGACGATGTCACCGTCGGCATCCTTGATGAGCAGGGAAGCCGGGGGCTCGTGACGGGACCGGCTCTTGCGCAGCGTGCTGAATGTACCGCCATGCGCGTCCACGATCGACGGCTCCAGGCGAACCACGTCGCCCTCGTCTGCCGCCGCAAGATCAACGCGAACGCTCAACGGCAGGATACGGGGAAGTTGCGCCTCGACGCCGGGAAGAATGGTAACCTTCGGCCCGGCCGCGCGGTACCGTCCATAGGTGCTCCACACCTGCCCGTCGCCGTCGGTCAATTCCAGCGAGACCGACTTCAGTTCATAGGTGCCCGCGATGGCCTCGGCCCTGTCGTCGTCGAACTCGATGCCCTGATACTGCTTCGGGGCGCTGAGCCCGACGCTCCGTATGCAATCGACGGTTTTCAGGGTACACAGAAGCGGCGCGGCGGCCTTGATGCGCACGGTGCCGCCATCGGGCGAGGCCTCGACCGTGTACCATTTGCCACCGATCTGCGCATACCGGGCATAGGAGAACGACTGCGGGCCGGCGTCCGTTTTCCGAAACTCCCCATCGCCGTCCAGGTCAACGAAGAAGCGATCCCCGCGAAAAATGCCCTGCTCATAGTCGTTGAACAGACCGTTGGAGTCCAGGTCCGCCAGCGCCACCTTGCACCGTTTGCCGTCGAAGAGCGCCTCGCCGACCATGATCGAAGAATTGCGGCAGTTGGCGTGAACCTTCTCCACCGTGTGGTTGTCGTCCTTGTACGGAAACGCGGAGAACTGGAACGAGTAGGGAATTTCCTTGCCCCCGGCGCGGACGGTCAGCTTCAACCGCACGGGCTCGGTGTGCCGGGTGGAGCCCAGCTCGAAAGCAAATTCCTCGCTCGCCGGGTCGAGTCGGTTGTCGTTGTTCAGATCCGCGTAGACCGTGTCGTAGCCGCTACCGGTGCCACCGCTCTCGTCGATGACGAGGGTGTGGACGTTGTCGGCCGCGTCGCCGTACTGGGCCGCATAGTAAACCGGCTTGGCCGAGGCATACTTCGGCTCCGACGCCAGCGCCTCGTTCGGCTCGTTCAGCGGATACAGCCATTGGCAGTTGCCGTAACCGGTCAGGCTCGTTACGTCATCGTCGTCATACACCGTCATCTCGACCGTCTGCGGCTCAACCGCTGCGGCAGCGAGACTTCCCCCCGCCAGAACGATACAGAGAAATGACAGCAGCTTTTCCATCGTGCCCCTCAGTTGAATGACTGAACAGCCTTTACATTGGTTTATCTTCACAACTACAGTACCAAAACCAGGGTGCCGGCTCAAGCCGGAAATGGCGGCGCCGACACAATCATTCCCGCGCAAGGCCGATGGATAACGGTTGACACCGCCGGGCAGACGTGTTTTGTTTTAACAGTCATGTGAAATACGCATACACACCCGTTTTGTTGTGAGGTATGGGAATCCGGACCATGAATCGCAGAGAGTTTCTTCGTAGCAGTTCGGCGCTGGTAGCAGCGTCTGCGTGGCCTCGACTGGCGCACAGTCGCCAGACCAGACGGCCTAACATCATTTTCCTGCTGGCGGATCAGTTGCGCTACCGCTCCTGCGGCTACGCCGGGGACGCGCGGGCGCACACGCCCAACCTGGACGCGATGGCTCAACAAGGAATGGACTTTCGCCAGATGGTCTCGCACATGCCGGTGTGCTCGGCCTATCGAGCCTCGTTATTTACCGGCAAGTACACCAGCAGCACCGGGATGGTCATCAACGAGCTGCGCCTCAATCCCAATCACAGGTGCCTGGGCCACGTGCTCACGGGCGCGGGTTACGAAACCGGCTACATCGGCAAGTGGCACCTGTACGCCGATCAGTTGGGACATCACACCGATCCCCGGAACTCGTTCGTGCCGCGCGGCCCGCACCGGCTCGGCTTCGACGGCCTCTGGGCGGCCTACAACTTCCACCATAACTACTACGGCAGCTACTATCACACCGAGTCGCCCGAGAAGATCTTCTACGGAGACGGCGTCTTCGAACCCGATGCGCAGACGGACATGGCGCTCGACTTCATTTCCGAAAAGGGCAAAGACGACAATCCGTTCTTCCTCATGGTCTCGTACGGAACGCCCCACGACCCGTGGGTCAAGAGCAACGTTCCGCAGAAATACTACGACCTGTTCAAAGACGTCACGTTCGAGACTCCGCCGAACTATTCGGACGAAATGGACCCCTACGGCGACGGCTGGTCGAACGTGAAGAAAAGCCCGCAGAAACTGGACGAATGGATGCGCAACTACTACGCCATGACCGCCAATCTGGATTGGAACGTGGGGCGCATTATCGAAGCCGTGGACCGGGCCGGGTTGGGCGAAGACACCCTCATCGTCTTCTCCTCCGACCACGGGGAAATGTTCGGCGGTCACGGACGCATGAAGAAGAACATCTTCTACGAGGAGGCCGCGCGCGTGCCGTTCCTGATGCGATGGAAGGGAACCATCCCCGCCGGCAGCATCTCGGACGCCTGCATGAACACGCCTGACATCATGCCCACCCTGCTCGGCCTGGCGGGTTTGCAAGGCCGGATTCCCCAGGAGGTCGAGGGAATGGACCTGAGCCACCTCGCCCGGGGAAAGAACGGCCCCGAACCGGAAGCCGCCTTTCTCATGAACACGGGAGCCTGTGCCGTCTGGGCCGACGGCCACGAGTGGCGGGCGCTGCGAGATTGCCGGTATACGTATGCCATCTTTCGAGGCGGCGGCAAGAAGAACCTGCCCCGCAAGGAGCTGCTCTTCGACAACATCAAGGACCCCTGCCAGATGCGCGATCTGGCGGCCGACCCCGCGTACCAGCGGACGCTTGAGAAGTACAAGGAGATGCTGGCCCGGAAAATGAGCGACTTGAACGACACGTTCCCGGAATCCACCTGGTACCGAGGCCGATGGACCGACGGCAAACGCCGCATCGTGGCCAGCGCCCGCGGCCCCTTCGCCAAACGAGGTTGATCTTCGCGGAAGGACCAGCACACGTACGTAAGTTGACTATCGGCTGCCGTCTCGGAAAGCACCCGGACGAGCGGGTGGCAGCGTCAAGCGCCAGCTTGGCGATGGCGGAGGTGTCTGCTTTGTACGTTGCAAAAGGACCCTTCGCCTTTGAGCCATCGCCAAGGCCTGCGGCCTTGACGCTGCCACCCGAGCGGTCAATGAAAGGCCACGTCGACACGCTGCGGGGCCTTTACACACACCATCGTGCGGTTGCTTGCGGCTCTTGACAAACGCGTTCACAATGGATATCTTGAAGTTCACGGCTGCCGGATGACGATGCCGGTCGCAAACTCGTTTGATTGTCTCATGTTGGATGGCAGGGCTATGAAGACAAGGGCATTCACACTCATCGAACTCCTGGTGGTGATCGCGGTCATTGCCGTCCTGATGGCCATTTTGATGCCGGCGCTGCAGCGGGCCCGGGAGCAGGGCAAACGCGCCGTGTGCCTGAGCAACGTCAAGCAGTTCGGCCTGTCCTGGGTCATGTACGCCGACGAGAACGACCAGAAGCTCGTCAACTCCTGCACCGTTCCCGGCACCGAGGGACACCCCCCGGACAGGTTGGAGCCCTGCTGGCTCTACTTCCAGACCGGTTGGGACACGGATCGCTGTATCCAGGGGATCCTGGACGGAGCGATGTGGCCTTATGTCGAGCAGCTCAAGATCTACAAATGCCCCACCGGCATTCGCGGTGAGGTCAACACCTACATGATCACCGACGCGATGAACGGTGCGGAGACGCCCCTGGGAATGCCTGTGAACCAGGCGCCACCCGGCGTCTACGTCAAGAGACGCACGGAGATCAAGCGGCCGGGCGACCGCATGGTCTTCGTCGACGAGGGTAAGACCAGCCCGCAAAGCTGGACGATCTTTTACAGGCAGGCCTCCTGGTGGGATACGCCGCCGGTGCGCCATGGCGACGGCACCAACTTCAGCTTCGCCGACGGTCACGCCGAGTACTGGAAGTGGCAGGACGTACGAACCGTCAAATTGGCCAAGAATCGAGGCCCCAATCAAGACCTCGTCGCCCTGTCCGACAATCCGGACATACAACGCGTGCAGCGCGCCTTCTGGGGCCGCCTCGGCTACACGCCATAGACGGTTGCACCGGCGGCGAAACGCTCTGCGACTCCATCGAATCAATCGAAAAAGCGAAGTGGAGGGCACGAATGAGACCGTTGTCGAGACGCGATTTTCTCGGTTGGGCCATCGGAGCGGGAGCAACGTGGGGGCTACCGGGAATGTTGGCCAGGGGCAGCGCCGCTCGCGGAGGCAAACCCAATGTCGTGATGATCGTGATCGACGATCTCAACGACTACGTCACCGGCATGGGGGGACATCCGCAGGCCAAGACGCCTCACTTAGCCAAACTGGCGGCCGAGGGCGTGTCCTTTCGGCGGGCCTACAGCAACAACCCCGTCTGCGCGCCGTCGCGCGGCAGCTTCTTCACCGGCATCTACCCTCACACCTCCAAGCTCATCCATTTCGGCAAATGGTTTGAGAATGAGGTGCTCATCAACTCCAAGACGATCCCGGAATACTTCCGGGCGAACGGCTATCGCACGATGGGCACGGGCAAGCTCCTGCACAACTACCGCCCTCACGTCTGGGAGGAGTTCGGACACCGTGCCAATTACGGCCCGTTCGCCTACGACGGCAAGCAGTTCGTCGGCCATCCGTCCGTTCCCGAGCCGTTCCGCTCGATCGGGCACGTGGACGGGTCGTTCGCCCCGCTGACGGACGTCCCGCGCGTGGGCAAAACGGACACGGCGCCAGGGGCGGTCGGCTGGTACGAGAATCCGGGCTGGAAGGGGATCAAGCCGCTGCGCTACGTGAGCGAGGACGACCGCGATCTGCTGCCGGACGAGCGCTGTGCCAAATGGGCGGTCGAGAAAATCACGGCGATCTCGCAGCAGAAGCAGGACCGTCCTTTCTTCTTAGGCGTGGGCTTCATCCGCCCCCACACGCCCCTCTACGCACCGAAGCGGTTCTTCGACATGTTCCCCCGCGAGAGCATTAAGGTGCCGGTCATCCGCCAGGGCGATGCGGCCGACACCCACTACAAGGACGTCTTCAGTGCGGACATGAAGGGCCCCCGGCACTTTCGCCTGCTCAAGGAGTCGTATCCCACGCTGGCCGAAGGGCTGAGGGTCTACATCCAGGCTTACCTCGCCTGCGCCGCCTTCGTGGACGAGCAGGTCGGCAAGGTCGTGGACGCCGTCGATCGCAGCGGCCTGCGGGACAATACGATCGTCCTGGTCACCAGCGATCACGGCTACAACATGGGTGAGAAGGATTACCTGTTCAAGAACTCGCTCTGGGAAGAAAGCGGACGGGTCCCGCTGATCGTCCGCGCGCCGGGCGTCGCGAAGGCCGGCGCCGTCGTCGAACGCCCCGTGTCCCTGATCGACATCTACCCGACGCTGGCCGATCTCTGCGCGCTCCAGGGCGATACGCGCAAGAACGACAAAGGCGCACCGCTGGATGGCTACAGCCTCAAGCCCTTGCTCGTCGATCCCGAAGCGGACGAATGGGACGGCCCCGATGCGGCGTTGACCGTCATCAAGGCCGACCGAAAGCCCAGCGAGCAGACGGACCAGCACCATTACTCCGTGCGGACCCGGCGCTGGCGCTACATCCTCTACAACGACGGCAGCGAAGAACTCTACGACCACGACAGCGACCCCTACGAATGGACCAACCTGGCAAGCGACCCACGCTGGGCCAAGACCAAAGCCGACCTCAAAACCCAACTCCTGCGCATGACCGGCCGGGAGTAGGAGAAACCGATATGTTCAAGAAGCTGCGGCCTGTTTTCTGTGTCGGCGCACTTCTCCTCCTCGCCAGCGGATGTCCGTTTATGGGCCTCGAGTATGAGGAGGATCTGGTTGGCGATTACGCCGTCTGGGCAACAGATACCATAGAAGACACCGCCGTCGTCCGAAAGGACAAAAATGGTTCCGGCGCCACGGGTGTAATCCCCGCCATGGTCTTTGCCTATGGTTGGAACGACAGCTTCATCATCGCCAAGCAGCATCCGACCAAGGATCACTGGTCCGTTGACACGGGTACCACAAACTGGTACATCATCCAGGTCAAGATGGGAAAGGTCCACGGGCCATTGACCGAAAGCGAATTCAACCAACGGCGAACGGAACTGCAAGTGCCCTCGGAACTCCAGTTCACCAGAACGATAAAGGGCTCTATTCGACGCACGAAACCGTAGAGTGGGTTCTTACCCCGCGCGGGAGTTGTCACGATTTGAGGAGCCTTGAATAGACTTCGCAGGATGGGCGACTTGTTGGCCATGCGAAGGCTGTGGCAAAAGAGAGAACCAGGAAAGGCGACGGGTTGCCTTTCCGACAACCGAGAGCGGAGGTAAATGCATCATGAAAGAGATTCCGTTGGATAATGGGCAGAACGCGCAGGTGGACGACGAGGATTATGAGTGGCTGTCGCGGTACACGTGGTATGCGTACTACGACCCGGCCAGCGGCAAGACGTACGCCGCCCACGACACGCCCAGCGGCCGGCGCGTGCTCATGCACGACGTCATCATGGGCCTCGACACACTGGAAGACGGGCTTTTGAATTGATGATCGATGATTGATCGTCGATTATTTCTCCGCGTCGCTCGCGAGTAGAAGTTCGGCCGCAGGCGCATATGAGAATGTTGCGGCACACGCGTGGCAGCGTCAAGGCCAACGACCCCGGCGCCTCTACCGGCGGGAGTCGAGGAAGGACAGGTTTCCGGTACCGCAAGGTTTTTGCATATTGCTGCGAATTGGCCGGAATTGTCTCTTGACCGCTGGCGTTGCTGCTCGATACAATAATTGGGTAACTAATAGGATCACATCATAGTAGGAAGCAGGCCCTGGTAGAATGGGAAACCACAAGCTGCGAATCCCCCGTTTTCGCCGCGCGGCGCACATCTAATGCAGAGGTCCGGAGTGTACGGAGACAAACGCCAATTCTCTGAGATACGTGGTTCGGCTTGCACTCCGTGGCCGCCTGACATCGGTGCGGCGAAGAATTTGCCGGGCCGCTCGACCGACGCTTCCATCATTGACAAGCTCGCGTTTGCCGCTGCCACCCATCGCCGAACCGGGCCGCGCCAAACGAACCCAATTTTCAGGTCTTGCCTCTTGAAAATGGGGCCCGAGCGAAACACACTGCCGATTGGGGACAAGACACCAAACGAACCCAATTGGGGGCCCCGGCTGCGCTGGCGACTATGCGGCCGAATACCCCAACCACGGGCAGGCGCACGCCCGGTGTTATCGGTGGTCGCGGAGTTGGACTGCGCCAAACGAACCCAATTTCGCGTTTTTCGGCTGAAAACGAGGGTCCTACAAAGGAAGGTGGCCAATTCCCCGGGGCGAGAGTGCCAAACGAACCCAATTTTCGCGGGGGCACGTTCTTGTTGACCCGAGGCAGAAGGTTTATTACGATAGTGGGTGGCAGAATGACAGATCGTCGTTTGGGGAGGTGACTGGTGACTGGTGTTGCCCCTGGTCTTCAAAACCAGTGTTGGGCCGAGAAGGTCCTGGGTGGGTTCGATTCCCATTCGCCTCCGCCATTTTGATCCGGCCGCTGAGCGGCGGAGCGGTTGGAAACGCCGATTGAGAAATGTCGTCGTTGAAGAAGGATAGACAGGTATGGAAAAGCGAAGAGCGTTACTATCACTGTTTTTGGTGGCGGTGGGGGTCGCCCTGCTCGGCTACGGCCTGTTCCGCCAATCGGCTACGGTGGCTTCCAGCACGGAAGACCAGGCAGAGGCGGCGCCGACATCGGAGTTGGCCGTGATCAAGGAAGTGGCCCGCGGCGGCGTCAAGCGTGACGAGTCCGGGCAGATCAAGAAGACCTACGAGGGGACGGCGCCAAAAGCCTGCAAGACGTGAGGCAATTAACCAACCGGCCGTGGTGTCCACGGCCCCTGAACTTTTTCGATTTCACACAATTCGGTAGACCGGTGGAATAGCTGCGAGGTGATTTTTCATCGGAATCGCCATGAACGAAACGCAAGTCCGAGCCTGTGCAGTCTCGGTCCTGTGCGTCCTGGGCGGTGGAGTGTTTGTCTACGGTTCGACGTATCACGATCAGAACGTACAACCCGAGGACCCCAATGACACAACCGTAACCGTTGCGTCGGAGTTTGCCTTGAACGGCGCGGTGGCCGCAGGCCGGCTGTTCCGCGACCCGCTCGGCACGCTGCGGATCAAAGCATCCCGGGCGTGTCCGACCTGACGGAGCTGAAAGGAGACCGTGGTGCCCATGGCCGACAAGAGCCGATTCGCACGTTTCTTCGCCAAACTACTACCCCACCGCCTGTGGGTGCAGACCGCCTTCCTCTTCGTCTGGCTGGACCCGCTGGGCATACGCTATCATTCCATTTGCGCGCCGGTGTTTCACTGCTATGCGTGCCCGCTGGCGACCTTTGGATGCCCCATCGGCGTCCTGGCCAACTTTAGCGCGTTGCACCTGTTCCCGTTTGTAACCGTTGGCCTGTTAATTGTTTTCGGTGCGCTGTTAGGCAGCCTGTTCTGCGGGTGGGCCTGCCCCTTCGGGCTGCTCCAGGACCTGGCCGCGAGGGTCCCCACGCGCAAATTCGAGCTTCCGAAATGGACGGGCCATTTTCGCTTCGTCATGCTGGGCGTCGCGGTGCTGGCGGTACCCTACTTCTTCGGCGAGGAGCATCCGCTGTTCATCTGCCGCATCTGCCCCGCCGGCGGGGTCGAAGTGGCCGTGCCCGGCATCATCCAGCAGGCCGTTGCCGGCGGGCCGATCGAGTGGCCCAGCGCCTTGAAGATGAGCGTCATCGTCGTCTTCCTCGTCGCGATCTTCCTGTTTCGCCGGCCGTGGTGCAGGGTCTTCTGTCCCCTGGGCCTGATCTTCTCCGGTTTCAACCGCGTCTCGGCCTTCTTCCTGCGCTTCACCGCCGACAAATGCACCGACTGCAAGCTGTGCAGCAAACAGTGCGAGTACAACATCGAGCCCGAAAAGAGCCCCAACGACCTGCGATGCATCCGGTGCCTGGAATGCACCCGCTGTAAACTCGGCGCGCTGGTGCCGCACACGATCTTCCACGGCCGCTCGAAAGCCCCCGCCGATGCGAAGGCCCCGGTCGCCAAGCCCACGCCCCCGGCCTGAGAGGAAATCGAGCGCAGCGACAGGAAAAACGGGCTTTTTGTGTAACAGGCACGCGCCGCCGGCGTCTACATAAGCGAGTGTGTGGTCTGGAATTCCCGATAGTTCCGGCCGAACAAGCGGAAATCGAATGGGCCTGTTCGCATGTTGCTCTCAGCATGTACAATACGATCCGCGCCTCTGTGCATCTTCCTCGCGGTGCTGGCAGGCTCTGCGCGCGCCCAGGAAGCGACGGAGCCACCGAACGCGGCCGAACTGGTTCGCGCCGTCCGCGGGAGCGAGAACTGGATTCACGACGTCAACAGCTTCTACGTCCGTATCGAGAGCACCTGGACCAAGACACCGAAGGGCATCGCAGCCCGGCGGGCCGAACTCAAGGAGCAATTCCCGGACGCGGTGCTCGACCCCAACCGCTGGACGGGCCTGCGGCCCCACTCTCAGGACTGGATCGAGATCGCCTTCGACGCCAAGCGTTTGCGCTACCTGCGCGACGACCCGAACACCTCCTGGACCGAGCGCGTCTGGGATGGGAAGTTGGCCGTCTCGCACGAGCACTACATGACGCACCACCAGGAGCACGTCTACCTCGGCAACGATCCGAACCGCATCTTTCGTAGTCTCTGGAGCGGCATGAGCTGGCTCCGCACACAGCCCCACTCCTTCTGGTGGCATACTCCAGACATCGAGCAACCCTTCGATTTCTTCGGCCGACCTGAACATTTCAAGCTCAAAGGGCAGGAGTCCTTCCGCAAGGAAGGTTGCCATGTGCTCGAATACGACACGCGCGGCGAGGTGAAAGGTCTTACCCTTCGCTGGGACGTGAGCGTCGCAGACCAGCGCCTGCGGAGCATCGCCAACGTCAGGCGCGGTCGCGTGACAGTGCGACACTGGCTGGACGACTACCGGGAAGTTGCTCCGGGCTGCTGGTTTCCCATGACACAGGGCTATGCGTCCTACCATCGCGACGAGTCCGGCCAAATGTACCTCAGCTTCCGCCGCGACATGAAAGCCGTCGAGATTCGCGTCAACGAGCCGCTGCCCGACGAGATATTCCACGTCGAGCTCAAGGAAGGCGTCGAAATCCAGGACCATCGCGGCAAGGAATTTCGAAGGTATATCTATGTGCCGGAGCCACCCAATCTGCTTGGCAAGCCCATCCCCGACTTCAACGACATCAGCCTGGACTGCCAGATGGAGAAGCTGCGAGGAAAAGCGCTGCTGATCTGCTTCTGCGACGCGAACCAGCGCCCGTCACGGCATTGCCTGCGCCAACTAACCGACAAAGCGGAGTACCTCCGCGAGCAAAACATCGCCGTCCTCGTCATCCAGGCGGAACCATCCGACGAACCCATCGCCACCCCCCACGAAACCTTCACCGTCGGAAAAATCCGCAACCACCACAAACAAGTCCGCTTCACCTGGGGCGTTCGCTCCCTGCCCTGGCTGATCCTGACCGATGGCAACCATGTCGTCACGGCCGAGGGATTCACGCTCGGCGAACTGGCTGAAAAGCGGAGGTGAAGCGGTGGAATATCCTCGTTGCACGAGAGGCAGGAAGATGCGGACGGGAAAGGGACGCAAGTTCCGCCCAACCGCTGAGGGGATGCTTTCAAATCGAATGATATCCCTGACACTCATCGTGTTCATGACGCTCTCGGCAAAAGCGGTCATACCGGGTGGAGAGGAAGCACGCGCCGATGACGGGGCGACCGAAGTGCGTTGCATCGGGATCTGCGTCGATGAGGCCGGGCGATCCCTCGCCGGGATCGAGGTGACGCTCTACGACGAGGTCTCGGACGGTCTGGCCGGCAACTTCGAGTTAGTCCCGTTGCAATCGCAAAGAACGGACGATCACGGCGCGTTCCGGTTTGAAACGCCGAGAAGGCCACCGCGCGGCCGCTCCTTCGGTGGATGCGTGGTCGCGACCCGACCGGGGCGGGCACTCGGGTGGGACGTATGGGATCGGAACAGCGATGCGCAGGTGACGCTTACGCTCGGTGAACCGAGCGAGTTGACAGGTATCGTGCTCGATGAGGCGGGCGCCCCGGTCGTCGAAGCCGAAGTCCGCGCGAATCTTCTCAGAACACGGACCACGCGTACCGGCGAGGAGGAGAGGTTCTGGATCCCAGGGATTGCGCCGCTGAACGCTCTGGGCGCCCGTACCGATGCGCAAGGCCGATTCCGACTTGGCGGTCTGCCCGCAGGCGAGCAGACAAGGCTGCTCGTGATGGCGTCCGGCAAAGCCACAACGTACGTTCAGGAGGAAATCAACATCCGCCCGGGGCGAAATGAGACGAAGGTACTACTTGCCGAGGAGGCACGGATCGAAGGTAGGATCGTCCATCCGGACACGGGGCAAGGCATTCCGGCGGCCCGGCTTGCCATCGGGCCCACATTCAGCAGTTTGATGTACTACCGGGCCATCTGCGTCTGTGATGCGCAGGGAGTCTTCCGCCTCGGAGGTCTTCAGACGGGCCGCTACCTGCTGTGGGGAGAAGGACTGCCGCATACGTACGTCGAACTCCAGTCCGGGAAGACCCGGCAAATCACAGTAAAGGCGTGCAGAGCCTGGTACGGCCGCATGCTGCACGACGACGGCACGCCGGTCGGGCAGCGCGAAACGTGGCCCGGAGCCAGAGTCGAAGTCTCTCTCCGCCTGGCCGGCGGAAAGACGACGCATTGGAACATCGGCTCCATCGACGCCGAGGGAGTTATCAAGGTATATCTGTCTGACGAGCAGATGCAGCAAGTACGCTCCGGCGAGGCGGACGTCTTCGTGACATTTCCAATTGGCTTGCGTTTGGGACAACAACACGTACATACAAGACCCTTTCCGGACCATCTGCTGTCACAAGACAGGAGCAAAGCAGGCACTCTCACGCTGCAGCCCATGTGGTACGAACCGCCTTCGTTCGTCGGCAGGCAGCTTGCATCGCTCGGTCGACTCAATCACAGCCTGGAGACGACGCTGGGAACCGGAAGGCTCCTGCTGTGCTTCTTCGATCTAAATCAACGGCCGTCACGGCGTTGCCTGGCGCAACTGACCGAAAGGAGCCAGCAACTCCAGGCAGCAGGGTTCAACATTGCGGCAGTCCAGGCCCGAGATGTAGACGATAGCACCTGGACCCAGTGGCACGCCGAGCAGGACTCGTGTTTCCCGATCGTACGAACGAAATGCGATTTCGATACGATCCGCTTCACCTGGGGCGTCCGGTCTTTGCCCTGGCTGATTCTGGCTGATCGGGACCATATCGTTGTGGCTGAGGGCGTGACTCCGTCGGAACTGGACACGATATTCAAGAAGCAACTGAATCGGGAGTAGGAAAATGAAGCGAGCGTTCTATGTTGTCGTCGGGGTCGTTTGCATCGCGGCCGGGGCCTTCGCAGAACCAGCCGGCGACGCTACGTTGGAGACCGTGCGGGCGCTGGTGGCGCGGAATGAAGCGTTGCTCGATCCGATCCGAATGGCCTACACCATTCACAAGAGCCATGAGGGCGACCCGCCTCAACTGAGAAGCGGGTCCAGGCAAGGCGGCAAACGCTATTCCCACATCAACTGCGTCTGGGCGCAAAGCGGGGAGAAGCACTACGCAAGGGAGGATTGCTTCTACGGGCCCAATGAGCCAGGCAGGAGCACGGTCCGCGTCTTCGATGGCCCGCTCCTGACCACCGGCAAGCTCCCCGGCTTGATGGAAGGCACGATCGCGCCCAGATATGACTACCAGTGGGACTACGTATTTCCGACGAGGGTGGGGCTGCGACGTTTCAACCGGCGATACACGCTGAGCGAGGTTTTGGTGCCGGAGCACGCGTCGCTCCACGAGGAAATCGAACTGGTCGACGGACGCGAGACGTACGTGGTCGACGTCACGCCGCCACCGGTTTACACGTACTTCGAGCGAATCTGGATCGACCGGCAGCGAGGCCTGCCTCTTCGCCTCCGCGAGTTCGACAAACACCCCGACTGGGACGATGCCAGAGTCCTTTATGAAGTCACGGATATCGAGCTCCACCCATTGCCCAACGGCGGCTGGATTCCGATCCGAGGCGCCCGGAGCATCAACTTCCTGGAGGGATACACCCCGTGCGACCATATCACGGTGGACGTCAATACCATCACGACCCGCCCGGAAAATATACCGGCATCCCTCTTTGAGATCGACTTCCCGGAAGGCGCGAGCCTGTATAACGTGTTTAGCGGGTTGAAGACCGTCAAGGGGCAAATGCTCAAAACGTGTGAGCAGGTTGTGGAGACGGGCTGCGGGTACATCGCGGGCACGGTCGTGGACGAAAACGGCGCGCCTGTGGCCGGGGTTGTTACAAGCCCTCTGGTCGTCAGGACCCGACGGGCCGACGGCCGGAGCAGTAGCAGGCTTCTCAGGCTGCATGACTACCAGTGTGCGATCACGGATGCCAGAGGCCGTTTCGCCATCGAATCGGAACAGGAAGGCTCGTACGACCTTTCGTTCTTGCACGACGAATATGTGGATACACGACTGCGCGATATTCCACGGGGCACGCACGATTTGAAGGTCGCTCTGAGGCGAGGCGGCACCGTAACCGGACGCGTGGCGCACTTGACAACGGGCGGGAAGGTTCCGGTCGTGGATGTCGAGGTCACAGCCGAACAGGAGAACCGAATCGGGTGCACAACCGTGCGACGACATCGACTGAGAACCAGAACCGATTCCGAAGGCAGGTTCCAAATTGCGCATCTGGATACGCTCATGGCGCAGCGCGGGACAGACGAGACCAAGCGCCCGCAGATCTGGCAAATTCGCTGTGGCTCGGCCTCAGAACGCGTTTCGTTTGAGGACGGCGACAACATGCGCGAGGTGGAATTGGTGCTCAAGCCCGATCCAAGGCATGCCGTGCCCCTTACCGGCCGGGCCCTGCCCGACCTGGAGGGCATCGGGATCGATCTCGCTCCGAGCCAAACCAAAGACAAGAGGATGCTCATCTGCTTTTTCGACATGAACCAGCGGCCGTCACGCAACTACGTCATGCAAATCGCCGGGCAAATCGAGCTTCTCCAGGAGAAAGGTGTGAGCGTTGCCGCTGTACAGATCGGAGAGGTCGCTGAGACTGCACTGCGCAAGTGGGCGACCGACAACAACATTCCCTTCCCGGTCGGGATCGCTCACGGCAATGAGCAATGCGTTCGCTTCGACTGGGCCGTCCAATCCCTGCCCTGGCTGATCCTGACCGACCGAAACCATGTCGTCCGGGCCGAGGGTTTTCGCTTCGGTGAGCTCGAGGGTCTGCTGGCGCAGAAATAGAGAATTCTTTTTTGCTTCAGGGAGGTTCACATGACTTGTCGTTTACGCACATTGGCTGCGGTGGTTCTCGCCGCTCTGGCTCTCTGCGGTGACGATGCGCTCTGGGGCCGGGAGCGTCTGAAACGAGTGGAATGCTCCGGGACTGTCGTCGACAAGCAAGGTCGTCCCGTGGCGGACGCCGAGGTTCTCGGCGCCGAGCAGTTGTACGAATACGCGGCGGGCCGGACCGTCTGGCGAACGCCCTCTCGGGCGACCACGGGACCCGACGGCAGGTTTCGCGTGCAGGTCAGCGCCGAGCGGAAGAGCTACGTTTGGGTCGTTGCGTGGAAGGAAGGGTTCTCGTTGGGCTGGCAGTGGTTGCGGAAGGCGGGCCCCGGTGACGACCTGACCGTCCGGCTTGGCGAACCGGCGGTCCTGGGGGGCGTCGTTGTCGATGAGAGCGGCAAACCGGTCGTCGGCGCGACCGTTCGGCCCTGCCTGAAGATGGACTGGATGGGCGGATCGGTGGGCGTCCGTTTTGACGAGCCTCGGGAGTGGTTCGCCGCCCTCACTGACGAGCAGGGTCGGTTCCGCTTCGACCACATTCCGGCCACTGCCTCGGCCGACTTCTGGGTCGAGGCCCCGGGTTGGGCCTCCAGTTGGACTTATTGGGAGAAGGAGTTATCGAGTTCTGCCGGCAGCCAGTTCAAGGCGGGCCAAACCGATATTCGCATCGTGGTGAAGCCCGAAGCCATCATTCGGGGCAGAGCGATCGACGAAGACAGCGACAAAGGCGTTGCGGGCGTCGTTCTGCTCGCTCGCCCGAACGCCCGATACGCCAACTACTCGTGCGTCGATCCGGTCACCTCGGGCCCGGGCGGCGCGTTCCTCTACCAGGGTCTGGCCGCAAACGACTACTCGCTCCAGATCGTCGCCCCGCAAAACCAAACGGCCGACTGGACCGGCAAGGACGTGAAGGTCACAGCCCTGGCCGGGCAGACAACCGATGTCAATATCCCGGTGAGCAAAGGTGGGCTGATTGAGGTTGCGATTCTGAACGCTGCAACAGGAAAACCCATCGAAAATGCCAAGGCGACGGTCAGCCAGCAAGCCAATTTCGGCCTGCACCCCTGCTGGTACCATTCCGCCTACGCCGACTCCGAAGGCGTCGTTCGCCTGCGGGCGCCCGCCGGAGAATGCAGTGTGGTCACGTGGGCCGACGCGTACAACTACCTCCGCGATCCCGAACCGGCGATTGTGGCCAAGGGCGAAGTGCTGCGGCGAGAAGTCAGGCTCGACGCCTATCCCGTCGTCACAGGGACAGTGCGTGATCCAAATGGCAAGCCCGCTACGGGAGTGACCGTGAGTTCCAAGCCAATCTGCGAGGAGCCCGCGCGGACGGATGGGCAGGGCCGATTCAAAGTCAGGTGGCGACCGAGCGCAAGCGTGCGAAACGTGCTCGTGCTGGCCCGAGACCCGGACCGCAATCTGGCGGGCCTGGCGGACGCGAAGGACCAGGCCGAACCGGTTGACGTGACGCTGGCCCCGGCTTTCGTAGTCCGAGGCCATGTCGCCGACCCCAATGGCAAGCCGATCCCGCAGGCAACGATCTCGCTGCGCGCGTTCATGCCCGGCTGGATCACGGATGCGGCCCCGGCGCTCCTCACCTACGCCAACGGCGTCTATGAAGCGCGTGCGATCCTGGCGGCGCGCGAAGGCTTCACGTACCGCTTGGAGGCGCAAGCCCAGGGGTATGGGCCGACGGAGGTGAGAACTCTGCCCTTCGACGCCGCCCAAGACAGACTGGTTACGGTCGAGACCGTCACCCTGCCGGTGGCGGACAAGTCGATCTCCGGCGTGGTGGTCGATGCGAACGGAACCCCGGGCCCGGGCCTGCCCATCTTCATCTCAGGTCCGCGCGGCAGCGACACGGCCGGCCAGCCGTCGCGTCGGACCGTCAGCGACGCCGAGGGCCGGTTCTCCGTCGACGGCGTCTGCGCCGGGCCCCTGCGCATCCAGGCCAGCTTCAGCAGCAATCCGGGCGGAGCCGGCTTCCTCAACGCCCACGGGGGCGACTCCGATGTCAAGGTCGTCCTCGGCCGCAACGGGATTCACGTCCAGAGCAAATCCCTGCTCGGCAAGCCCCTGCCGGATATGAAAGCCATGCTCGACCTGCCCGCCGAGCGAACGCAGGGAAAGCGGATTCTTCTGTGCTTTTTCGACATGAACCAGCGACCCTCGCGCCACTGCCTCGGCATCCTGGCCAAACGAGCCGATGCGCTTAGGCAGAAGAACGTAATCGTGGCAGGCATCCAGGCGACGGCGACCGACGAAGAAGCATGGACCACCTGGGCCGCAAAGCACCGCACCCAACTCCCGTTGGGGCGAATCAAGGAAAATGCGGAAGAAGTGAAATCGGCCTGGGGCGTCCAATCGCTCCCGTGGCTGATCCTGACGGATACTGAGCATGTCGTGCGCGCGGAAGGATTTGCCCTGAGCGAACTCGAACGAAAGCTGGAGACGCAAATGGAAAGGTGAAATCATGAAATCCGCCATACTGGTCGTGCTGTACCTTGGCAGCATCACGTCCGCAGAAAAAGCGAAGCGCTTTGCTGCGACCTTGCCCAACGGGGCGACTGTGGAACTCGTCGGTGTGTGTTTCCACTCGGCCGGCAGCGACCTCTCCGAACCGAGGCGGTGTTGGAGACCGGACGGCTCGGAACTGGCCGACGAGCCGTTTCGCCACGCTCGCAAAGGCACAAGTTCCGGCCGGCGGCAGTATGCCTGCGAGTTTGCGCTGCGGATCAGTGGGCCGAACGACTACAGTTGCGCTACCTTCGATTCGCGAGGCCCCAGCAGCGTCCAGCCGGTGATTCCGCTGGATGAAAAGAACGAATCCATCCCCAGCCTGCGCGCGTTCATCTGCCGCTTTCCGGAGGGCAGGCTCGAAGATACGATTCGCATCGGCGTCAGCACCGCCCCCTGGCGAACCGTGGAGACGTGGACAGACGATGCCTGGCACAAGCGCGATCATGATACGATCACGTTCCCCGAGAGCGAGAATCCGCTGATCCTGACGTGGCCGCGACAGAAAGGTCGTGCGGTCATTCTGGAAATGGTTCGCTCAGACGACAGCGAGGAAGCCAGACGCATGTTCGTAGAGGATCGCGACGGGCGCTGGCACGAATGCAGTCCGCGGGTCCATGGCCAAGGGCCCGGCCTCGTGAAGGAGCAGTACTGGTTCTGGAGGCTCCAGCGGCAGGACCTGTACGAAATTCAATACCAGACGCGGCCGTACCAGTGGGCCGAGTTTCGCAACGTGTCGCTACAGCCGGATCGGCGGACGAATGTCGAAGTCGTCGTCCACGGCGAGCGAACCGGGGCGTACCGCGACAAGCCGCAAACACCGTCGGACCGGCAAAGCCTCGGTCTCCTTCTCGACCGACTGGCGGCCAACCTTGCTTTTCCGGCCACCGGACAAGCACGCTACCAGATCCGGGAGAGCGATGTGTTCCTCCCGGCGCCGCGCCTTCTCAAGTGCAATTACGCCTTCAGCGGGAGCCGGTACGCCTTGGAGGCCGCCGAGGCGGGCCCGGAGAGCTTCCACCTCAAGAGCTACTTCGACGGCGATACGAGCGTCCGCTGGATCATGCTGGACGACGCCGCCACGGTCTGGGAAGGCCGGCGAGAGCAACGACCCATCTATCGGCTGGATCGCTTCTGGCCGGCCGACGTCGTGGAGGACCTGCTCGGCCACGACGTCGAATTCCCGGGATCAGGTGAGATCGACGGTGCGCCGTGTTTCTTGATCGCATCCACACTCAGCTCGAAAGCCAAACTCAAGGTCTGGGCCAGCAAAGAGCCCGCCGTCTTTCCCTTGCGGATCGAGCGCTACGAGCACGACCGCCTGCGCTACCTCTACGAGGCAAGGACCATCACGATGCGAAACGGCGTCCCATTCCCCGAGCAGATCAAAGAAGCGTCCTACCGATGGGATGACGCCACGGGGCTGGTGCCGAGGGGTAGCTTTGAAGTCACGATCGAGTCGTTCGAGCCGAACGCGAATATCACATCCGGAGTTTTCACGCCGCAATTCTCGCCCGAAACGACCGTGACAAGGCACGAACCCGTCGAGGCAGAGCCATCCGTCTTCGAACCCACTACCCCGGCCCGCCGGATTCAGAGCTTCAGTGGCATGGCGATCCCTTTCGAGCTGGAACAGGCAAAAGGCAACATGCTTCTGGTCTGTTTCTTCGACATGAACCAGCGCCCGGCGCGGCGTTGCGTCCTCCGACTGGCCGAACAAGCGAAAGACCTGGAAAAAAGAAGCGTGCAAGTGGTCGCCGTGCAGGTGCCGAATGTCGATAAGGACGAACTCGCCGCCTGGGCCGCTCGCCAGAACATCCCCTTCCCCGTCGGCAGAATCGAAAGCGACATAGAGAAGACCAAATCCGCCTGGGGCGTTCAATCCCTGCCCTGGCTAATCCTGGCCGATGCGCAACATATCGTGCGCGCGGAGGGCTTTGCCGTGAACGAGCTCGATCGAGAGATCACAAATGCCGGCAATAGATAGGAGAGGTTCTTATGAATCGACTTGTCGCAATCATCGGATCGATGCTGGCACTCGCCAGCTTCTGGGTACAGACGTCCGCCGGGCTACCGATCAGCGGGCGAGTCGTGGACTACCAGGGCCGTCCGGTGGCCGGGGCGGAGGTCGCGGTCTGCGAGAAAGTTCATGACTATTCGAGCGACAGGGACTTCGCGCCGCTGCGGGGCGAGATCGTCAAGACCGGACCCGAGGGCCGATTCGTCCTCGCAGCCGATGTGACCCCCTCGTATCGCGTCTGCATCGTTGCTCGCAAACAGGGTCTGGCGCTTGGCTGGGATATCGTCACGCAGGCCGACGACAATATCATTGTGCTGGAGAAACCGTCGGTTCAGGCAGGAACGGTCGTTGACGCCGCCGGGACGCCCGTATCCGGCGCGGCGGTCCGCGCCGTTCCCAAGAGCAGCTATCTGAGGCGGCTCGAACAGAGGTCCATCCTGGGACCCGAGGCGTGGTTGACTGCACGAACGGACGGCCAGGGAACCTTTCGGTTCGAGCAGTTCTCTGCCGATGTCAGTGCGGACTTTCTGGTGGAGGCGCCCGGCGAATCCCTGGTCTATGACTACACGACCAATCGCATGACGATCTGCGGGTATGAGGCCGGACGTACCGATATTCTACTGGCTGTACCTGACGGGGTGCCGGTCCACGGACGCGTGGTGGAGGCCGAAGGCGAAAACCCCGTCGCCGGCGCCGGCGTGCTCGTTCATCCGGAGCGTTTTCATCAGGAGCATGGGTATTCCTATCTGCCTCACCGGACGGTCTCCGGGCCCGACGGTCGATTCACATTCAACAGCGTCCCAGCGGGCAAGCATTACATCGCGGTCACAACAGCGTTCGAAGCAGGCCTGGTGGATCGACGGGTCCGTTTCGAGATCGGCGGCGATGAGGATTCGAAGGAGGTCAGGGCGATGCTGCACGCCGGCGGTGTGGTCGAGGTTCTGGCGCGGGAAGCGAAGACAGATGCGCCCCTTGCCGGTCTTTCGCTCTATTTCTGGGAAGCGGTCCAGAATGAACAGTCCAGTTTCTACAAAGACGCTCAAACAGACGCCGACGGCCGTCTGCGAATCCACGCCCCGCCGGGGCAATGTCAGTTCAGCGCCCGGCTCGATGGGTATTCCCCCCGGCGTTACGAAGGGGAGGTGCTCGTGGAGGCGGGACGGACCGCGCAGACCCGAATCGTTCTGGAGCGGTATCCGTGTGTCACCGGGCTCGTGCTCGATGAGAAGGATCAGCCCGTTGCCGGCGCCATCGTGAACAACGACGCAGCGACAACCGACGAGGCCGGTCGATTTGAAACGCGTTTTTCGCTCAACGATCCGCCGCGCCAATGGATCGTTCGCCACATCCCGCGCAACCTCGCGGCCATTGCGAGCGCTGAACTGGATGTCAAACCGGTTCAAATTTCGCTCAAGCCGGCACTGCGCCTCTGCGGACAAGTCACCGATCCGAACGCCGATGGAATTGCCGCGGCAAGAGTTACACTGTGCTTGAGCACCAACAGAGCGATCCTTCCCTACGGACACGAAACGATTACTGATTCACAGGGATGCTTTGAGATAGCCGCTGTCGCGCCCGAACGGGACGGATTTGGGTATCGAATCTCGGTACATGCATCCGGCTATGAAAGCAAGACGTACGCCCGCATCACGGTCGCTCGCGAGCCGGGGACCTCTGCAACCCTCGATCCTGGCGTGCTGAGGCCGGCGAACCGGTCAATCTCCGGGGTGCTCGTCGACGCCGACGGCGAACCCGCCGCCCGGCTGGCGATCATGGCACGCGGCAAAGGGCAGCCTTCCAGAACCACCGCAACCGATGGTGAGGGTCGGTTCGTCATCCGGCGCATCTGCGAGGGGCCCATACGCATCCAGGCAAGCTTCGATAGCTCGCCCGGCGGCTCTGCTACCGTCGAAGTCCAGGCTGGTCAGAACGACGTCCGCATCGTCCTGCCGGGCCGCTTGACCGAGCCCCAGTCGCTGCTGGGCAAGCCCCTGCCCACCCTAAGCGGCCTTGCCCCCGCGTTGCCGCCGGAGGCCGCCCCGGGCAACCGCCTGCTTTTGTGCTTCTTCGACATGAGCCAGCGGCCCTCGCGCCACTGCATTCGACAGCTCGTACAGAAGACCGACGAACTCGAGGAAGAGAAGATAGCCGTCGTCATCCAGGCGGCGCCATGCGAGGCGCAGGCACTGGCAGACTGGAGCGAGGATCAGAAAGCCCCCTTCCCCGTCGCCGCCACCGAGATAAGCGCGACCCGGCTGCGCCTCGATTGGGGTATCCAGTCCCTGCCCTGGTTGGTCCTGACCGATGCGCAACATATCGTGCGCGCCGAGGGGTTTTCCCTGAACGAACTCGACCGAGAAGTCACGAAAGTTGACGATAGATAAGAGAGGTTTTTATGAATCGACTTGGCAAAATCGTCGGATCGATGTTGGCGATCGCTGGCTTCTGCGTACAGACGTCCGCTGCGCTGCCGATCGGCGGGCGGGTGGTGGACTGGCAGGGCCGCCCTGTGGACGGGGCGGAGGTGGCGGTCTATCAGAAGTACCGGGAGAACCAGAAACAGTACGGCCGGCTGGCCGGGCCCGTGGTGCGGACAGATGAACGGGGGTGCTTTGCGCTGGAGGCCGACATCCGTTCGCAGTACGACACCTTCATCGTCGCGCGGAAAGAGGGTCTGGCGCTGGCCTGGGACGGCCTGAACTACGGCGGCAATGCAAAGGTCGAAGGCCGCTTCCTGCTCGTCCTGGAACGCCCCGCCGAATTGACCGGCGTGGTTGTCGATCACGCCGGCAAGCCCGTGGCCGATGCGCGCGTGTGGGCCCTGCCCAAGACCAGCTACCATTCGCGCCTCTACCAGCGCCCGATGGTCGCGCCCGAGGAATGGTTCACCACGCAAAGCGATGCTGACGGCCGGTTTCGCTTCGTCAGTTTCGCCGGCGACGTCAATTGCGACTTCCGGGTCACAGCGCCGTCGCGGTCGGTGACATACGAGTTCACGACGCGCTACCAAAACTCCTGTGGCTTCGAGGTGGGACGCACGGACATCCGCCTCGTTCTTCCGCAGGAAGGCAAGGTCACGGGCCAGACCGTGGACAGTCGTACGGGGCAGCCCGTCCCTAACGTCCGGTTGGTTATCCGGGCCAACAAGGAGCGGGAGGATATCGCGAATCTCTACATTCCTCACTGCACACAGTCCGATGCCGAAGGGCATTTTGAATTCCCGGGCGTGCCCGCGGGAAAGCATCTCGTCGAGGTCTTTGTCGCATCCGACGACACCGCCGACTGGACGGGGACGCCGGTCGAAATTGAGACACCGGCGCCGGCCGCCCGCACCGGTGTGGAAGTGGCGATCAGCAAAGGCGGCGTCATTGAGGTCGCCGCGCGGAACGCTCGTACCGGCAAGCCGCTGAGTCGCATTGCCACCAATGCGTCGCAGAGAGAGCCTCTGATCTGGGCGATCACCGTGACCGATGCCGAAGGTACCGCGCGCCTCCGCGTGCGTCCGGGCGAGTTTGATGTCGCCGCCTGGCAAACGGGTTTTGTCACCTGGCATGCTCCCGGACCGGTGCGCGTGGCCGAGGGCCAGACGGTCCGACTTGAGGCGCAGCTTGAGCCCGGCCCGCGTCTTTCCGGGATCGTGCGAGACCGGTCCGGCAACGCCGTCGAGGGGGCCTTCATCAAGCCCCACCCGTGGGGAGATGAGTGCTACAGCGATGAGGCAGGCCGGTTCTCCGTGGGCTACGACGCGGCCCGAGGCACGCAGGGCGCCTGCATGATGGCTCTGGATGCCAGGAACAACCGCGCCGCTGTGGCCCAGCTCCGCGACCCCAACGAACCGCTGACGCTCACTCTCAAACCGGCCGTGCAGGTGACGGGACACATCGCCGACCCGAACGGCGCACCCATCCCGGCGGCGCGGGTCGCCCTGAGCGTGGCCGTGACCAACCGCCTGTCGAACCTGGGACCCGAAACGCTGACCGACGCGGACGGCCGGTTCCACCTGATGGCCGTCGCCCCCCTTGCCGACGTCTTCGACTACCGAATCTCGGTACATGCCCCCGATTACGGCCCCAAAACGTACGATAAAGTGTCCGTCGGCGGCGACCCGGGCGCTACGTGCGACCTCGGGACGATCACGCTGCCGCCGGCCAACGCAGCGGTCTCCGGCGTGGTGGTGGATGCCGACGGAATCCCGGCGCCGCGTATCCCGATCTTCCTCGGTCGGGGGCGAGACGGCCCCCGGCAGCCGCGCAAAAGCACGGCCACGAACGCCGAGGGGCGCTTTTGTCTGACGCGCATCTGTGAGGGGCCGCTGCATCTGCAAGCCAACTTCAGAAGCAGCCCGGGCGGTTCCGCCGGCACCACGGCCCGCACCGGACACAGCGACGTCCGCATCGTCCTGCCCGGGAGCCTGAGCCAGCCGAAATCACTCCTGGAAAAAGCGTTACCCGCCCTGAGCAAAATCGCTCCTGCCCTGCCGTCGGACGCCGGGCAGGACGACGCCCTGCTCGTATGCTTTTTCGACATGAATCAGCGACCGTCGCGGCACTGCGTCCGCCACCTTGCTCAGAAGGCAAATCAACTCAAGGACAAGAAGATATCCATGATTGCGCTTCAAGCGGCGCCATGCAAGGCGCAAGCGCTGGCGGACTGGGCCGAAGACCAGAAGGTCCCCTTCCCGGTCGTCGCCACCACGGCTGATCAAACTACGCTTCGCCTCGACTGGGGCGTTCAATCCCTGCCCTGGCTGATCCTGACCGACGCGCAACAAATCGTGCGCGCGGAGGGCTTCGCACCGAGCGAACTCGACGGCAAGATCGAAGACCTCAAGGGCAGTCGCACTCGTAGAAAATATGGAACGACCGGCTCCTGGAGTTATGGTCGATAGAGACCATGGGCTCAGCGGCGTGTGGCCGCTGGTTATCGCGGGTTACTCTCGGCGATAGCAGAGCCGCCTATGA
>Ga0272441_10000496_pt1 | contig 89329 bp, 77 predicted proteins | sample SSMProp6N_FD_193582 | JGI IMG/M metagenome (GOLD analysis project Ga0272441, IMG submission 193582) | Marine sediment archaeal communities from Little Sippewissett salt marsh, Falmouth, MA, United States - SSM-Prop-6N | ecosystem: Environmental > Aquatic > Marine > Wetlands > Sediment ... | reverse complement strand
CCAAATCTTCATCAGATAACTCTTTGTCAGAGTTATCTTTTAATAGTTTAAAAACTTCTTCGAGTAATTCATCAGTCAAGTCAATATCATATTTTTTTATTTTCTGAACAAGTTCTTTTTTGGAATTAATAGAATAAAACTCATTAATCCAATTTTTTTCTGCTTTTTCTTCAATTATTTTTATTATTGTCTTTAATTCTTTTGTCATGTCTTTCACCACCTTCATCAGAATAAAATAAATAATCTATACATAGAAATATTACTTACCATATGAGGGATATCGTTTAAAAATGGTTTGGTAGAAATTCATTTCAATATTAACTCCTCCTGTTTTTTCAATATGTATACAATCAGTTGATTTTGGAACGTGTTTTTCTTGAATCTTTTTCCAATCAAAACTATTAAAGTTGTTGGTTTCTATTGGGTCAGGTAGTAAAATTTTAGAAGATCACAATTAAGTTTGAATTACATTGTTTTCATTCATTTCCACTTACCTACTTACTGAATTTTTTAATGAATCTTGACTAATCTATAATACAGTGACGTTATTTAATTCACAATATCTATTTATCTATCTCACTTTTAGAGCATATCATTCATTTTTTCACAAGATAACAAACCCCTTCAAAAGAAAAATATGGTTCTGTAGTGAGCTGATTCAAATTAGTAAAATTAGTTTTTGTCTTTAAAGTACAGAATATTATGTCTATTTTTCGACTATGCAAAGCTGTATATTTTGCCTGATTTTCTAAAGATAAGAATTTGAAATTTATGTTCAATTGTTTACTTATTTCACTTAATAATGCAACATTAAATCCAGCCGGTCTTCCATCTACCCCGATATAATCCAGAGGTGTCATATCCCCGGATACTCCAACATAATAAGTTTTCGCACCATTTATTAATGGGATTTCTTTCATTGAAGGTTCTCTATCTGCCGGGAAATTATTTATCCATTCATCCTGTAATTCCTTTAATTTCCCATTTTTTTCAAGTGTTTTTATTGTATTATTTATTCTATCTCTTAGTTCAGAATTTTCTGTCCTGAGAACCATTACAGTATAGAATTTATTTTTCTCTTTCTCTTCAATTTTTTTAAGGGTTTGATTTCTTTTAATATAAAATTCTGCAGACATCGCCGGAAGCATCATAGAATCTATTTTACCAAACATAAGAGCAGTAATTCCATCGGAATTGCTGTTGAAAAATATAAGTTCTCCAGGTTTTCCACCTATGACGCTCGTAATAGCAGATATTATAGCTTCTTTTGGTGCAACAGATGAACCTACTAGGCCAATCGTTTTTCCTATTAAGTCGGACAAGCTGTTAATATTGGACACGTTAGCGAGAAAAACTGATGTCAGCATAAAAAACACAACAAAAAAAATTAAAACAAATCTTCTCATAAAAACCTCCTACAATGTGATGTACATAAGGGATTTATTTTAAATAGCTTATTATGTCCTAAGCATTTTCCCATAATAACTTATGTGATTTTCACCAATTCTTCATCAATCTTATCACAGATTTAAATTCTTCGATCTAATTTTTTCCAGTTGTTTTATTTTCACTATAAATTTGCCTATCAGATTATTTGTCACCATATATTGAAAAAACAGGAATAATGTACGTTAATATTATTATATTAACGTACACATGAATAGCTAAATAGAAATAAACTATTTTTTTACCAGATAACTTACTCCGTCAAAAGAAAAATATGGTTCTGTAGAAATCCAGTTCATACTTGAGATATCTTTTACGAAATCCATGTTGCCTTTGAAATTGCAGAATATGATATCGATTTTTCTGCCGCATAATGCTGCATACCTTGCCTGGTTTTCTACTGAAACGAACTTAAAATTAACATTTAAAATTTTACTTATCTCGCTGAGAAGGGCAACATTAAATCCTGCAGGTCTGCCATCTACACCAATGTAATCCAAAGGAGTCAAATCACCGGATACTCCAACATAATAAGTTTTTGCACCAGGTATTGAAGGTATTTTTTTAGCAGATGGTTCTTTGTCCGCTGGGAAATTATTTACCCATTCATCCTGTAATTTCTTTAATTCTCCATTGTTTTTAAGTGTTTCAATTGCTTCATTTATTTTATCTTTTAATTCCTGGTCTTCTGTTCTGAGAGCCATTACAACTAAGAATTCCTGTCTGTCACCTTTTTTTATACTTTTTAAATTGGGATTTCTTTTCATATAAAAATCGGCAGATATTATTGAAACTGCCATTGCATCTATTTTTCCAAACATGAGCGCAGTTATACCATCGGACACCCTGTTGAAGAAAACTAATTCTCCTGGTTTTCCGCCCAGTGATCGTGAGACATCAATTGTTACAGCATCTTTTGAAGCAATTGGGCTAATCATACCAACTGACTTACCCACCAGATCGGATACGCTGCTGATGTTTGCTCCATTGGCAAGAAAAACAGACACTAACATTAAAAATACGACTAAAATAATTACAGGACACTTTTTCATATAATTCCTCCTAAAATGTGATGTGTATAGTGTTGCAATCGTCCTTATGACTGAATTTATAAGATTTAATAATTTTCTTTATCAGAATCATTCCCAAATTATCGATTATATCTTCATCGGTAAATTCAAAAGGATCGAACATTTTGCCCGTATAATCCATGTTTATCGTTATTTCTTCGGCCTTTGCGGAATATTTTATGGTATATTTTAAATCTGGTTCTGAGTTTTTATAACAGTTCTTGAATATCTCTACTATAATTTCCTCCAAAATAAGCTGGGAATTGTATTTCTGTTTTGAATTTATGTTGTGTTTCTGACAGAACACTTCGATTTTTGCATTCATGGATACCATATCGAAATTCAACGATTTTATTTCATAGATGAATACTTTCAGACCATTTATGAAAATCTTTGTTTTTTCCTTAAGCGGATTTTCGAATATGTCTTTTGGAGATCCCTGCTCGTAGATTATTCCTTCGTCCATAAAGAAAACTCTGTCAGAAACCTCTTTTGCGAAGTTCATTTCATGAGTTACGATTAGCATAGTCATACCGGTTTCTGCAAGTTTTTTCATGATTGATAGGACTTCATATGTCATGGTGGGGTCAAGAGCCGATGTCGGTTCATCAAACAACATTATTTCCGGTTCCATGGCAAGGCATCTCGCTATTGCTACCCTTTGCTGCTGTCCTCCGGATAATTGGTCAGGATAATTTTTTGCTTTTTCGATGAGTCCAACCATATTCAGCATTTCCATGGCCTTTTTTTCCGCATTGACTTTATTCATTTTCTTTATTTTTTTAAGGGCAAGAGTTATATTATCCAATATATTCAAATGCGAAAAAAGATGGTATCCCTGATAAACCATACCCATTTTCTCTCGTATCTTATTTATATTAGTTTTCTTGCTGGTTATTTCGGTGTCGTTTATGAATATCCTGCCCGTATCAGGTTTTTCCAATAAGGCAATCGACCTCAGGAATACACTTTTTCCCGTTCCGGAAGGACCGATTATGGCTATACATTCGCCTTTTTTTATATTTATTTCTATTCCTTTCAAAACATGTAATTTGCCAAAACTCTTTTTTAATCCAGCTATTTTTATCATTTAACTTCACCCGGCTTTCTTTTTATAGAAAACAGGGCATAAACAAGGTAAGATAAACCGAGGTAAATCAAAATGCCGAAAAATAAAGGAAAAAAAGGATCTCCTGTTCTGGCACCCAAATTGTTCACCGTTCTGGTCAAATCAGTTATGGTTATATATCCCACAACAGAAGTCCACTGAATTGTGTTGACAATAGTTCCCTGATAAACCGGTTTAGCTATTTTTCCTGCTTGAGGAAGTGTGATATATGTAAATGCTTTTAATTTTGAAAAACCAAGCATACGTGCGGCTTCAAGCTGTTTTTTATCGGTTGCCTCAAGTGCTGACCGCATTAATTCTGCTATATGTGCCCCGCTGTTTAATGCGAAACCCAATACTGCAATATAAACAGGGTCAATCCTGCTGTAAGCAAAAACCACATAATAGAGAATCATCAGTAACAATAAAACGGGGCTGCCTCTCAGAACCGCAATTATGAATTTTGCCGTTCCAGATAAAATCTTAATTTTAGACATTCGCAGGGCGCAAAGAAAAGCTCCGAATATAGTACCCATTAACAATCCCAAGCCTGATATCAGAAGCGTTACCCATAAACCGTTTAAAACTATTAAATAAGCATCTCCGGCGATTAGATTTCTTTCAAATGATTTTATAATTCCATTAAAGAATTCTCCCATAACTCATTCCTTCCATATCTGATTATTTATAATTATCGTATTTACAATAAAAACATTTTATTCCACATATTTTTAATTTATAAAATGTATATACTCTAAAAATTAAAAAAATAATAAATGCATATTAATTATAGGTGTTTTTAAGTAATATAATTCAACTATAAATACATATATTTTATGAAAAATAATCAATATAATTCATTTATTATTTCTTTTACATTAAAATTATTTATTGATATGCACGAATTTATAACTCTATATTTAAATTATACCTTAATTTATACAGTTGTGGCAAGTAAAAAGATAATGATAAGAATGTTAATTGTGGAATATATAACTTTCAAAAGAAGCCGAAAAAGAGACAAAGATCATCAAATTAATGTGATAATCAAACACGTTTTATACGTCATTACGCGTAAATGTCAATTTTGATGTTTAAAAAGATGATTTATGATTATAAAATAAATTAAAAGTACGTTTCCTCATACTCCTTTTTTATAAAATTCAATATTTTTTTCGATTCATCTTGAAAAAGTTTTATTTCATCAAAATCAATTCTCATGTTTGTATACTGTAGTATTAGCGTGTCTTTTCCATTTAAATGATATGGAATTATTCCCGAATAAATGAATCCAATTTCATTTGCCTTCGCTGAAATATGTGGAGTATGTTCATCTTCGAGATTCAGATGAAGATATATAGAATGTGCTCTTTCGAGTTTATAGTATTTCCATTTTGAAATTATTTCATCAAATGTATTTTCACCATATTCTATAACTTTTATAAACGCAATATTTAATTTCATATGCATTGAACTGTTTATTGTCCCATTTTTAGCGATTAAGTTTTTTTGCATCGTTTTTAAACTCGATTCTCTTTTAAGAGGAAAAGAATCGTATATCCCTTTAATTAAATCATGATATTTTTCCGGTAAGTAAATATTTTTGTTTTCCGAATTACCCAAAGGTGCGAATGTAGTTAAAGTACTCAATCTGTTATTTACTACGTTAGTCAATTTTTTAAAAACTTTTTTTTCTGTTAGAAATCCCAGAGATATTCCTGTGGGTTTAAGACCATATCTTATACTTCCTTTCTGAGCGGCAATATGTGCCGTTACGGTGTTCGAAAAAAAACTTTTTTTCCCATTTCTCTGGCTTTGTTTATTAATGAAATAAATAAGTTATGAAATACTTTTTGTCCTCTGTATTTTGGATTTGTAAAGGCAATACCTATTTCCGGAATGCTTTTTAAATCAGAAGTAAATTCAAGGGCAATATGTCCTATTATTTCTTCATCATCGGTAACAGCTACATTAGAAACCATCACACCATTTTCTTCCATTTTTATTATTTTTTCGGGATAGTAAATAAAATTACCGAAAGAGTATCCATAGGTGAAATATGCGAGCTTGGAAATACCTATTGCATCTTTAGGGATGAAAGGCCTTATGTGATATTTTATCTGCTTATTTTCATTTATCAGAGCAGTTTTTGTATCATCTTCACAGATAATGTTATCTTTTATTTTTTGGGATAAATTCTTGATAAGATGCCATTCCCTTCCCTCATTCCCAAGGTTTTTAAATTCCATTTCGTCTATTATTTTCTTTATCGTGAATAGGCTGATACCCTCTGCATTTGATAATTCTTCATGATTATTGGGCTTGGTGAGATTTTCTGATAATAAAGCTATATCTATAGGGATTCCTTTATCTTTTATTATCATTCTAAGTGAGTTTTCTTCAAGAATTAATTTTAGTTTTATTATAGAATTAGTTTCGTCGAAGAAATTGTCTATGGCATAAATTAAAGCCATTTCAAGGCTTGAAATTATTTTTTCTTTATCGCCTTTCGCAATATAGAAAGATTTACAGAATTCTTCCACATAGGTAATTGTTGGTTTTACAAACTTATAGTCGTTAACAAACTCAAATTCACTATTGATTGGTCTCATATTTTTATCCTCCGCGCAAATTAAGGCTGTCAAACGTTATTGGTGATCAGATATGTTAATCAGCTTGACTATATTTATTATTATTTTTTAGGTTATATTTGATATTATCTGCACCGTTTTTTCAGATAATTCCATCCAATTGCTACTGCAGTTATTTTCTTCTGGCCTGCTTAAGACAATTCTTCATATGAATTCTCACTTGTGAGTTAGTATTTTTGAACCAGAAACTCCCAAGATGAATAATTTTTAATTTTTCATCAAGAATCTGCTATATAAGCGTTACAAATAATAAAAATCAAAAACCCGAGATCCTTTCAGCACACCGTAAAACAGGTATGTTCTCTGTATGACAAGCTGTAACTTTAATAAAATACCGGTTTTCTTTCATTTACAGTGGGTAAAATATATTAGATAAATGAAAGGTTAAGTAAAAAACAAAAAACTAAAACCCGGGATTCTTCATTTCACCCTGAGATAAAAAAATCCCAGGGTTCATTCTGAATGACAATAGACGGTACAAAGCACAAAAATATTCACAACTGGTCATCCAGAGGTAGCACTGTTTTTTAGTGCGTTATGCGTTTGTATTTTAACGCACCGAAGGCAATCTCGCACTTGATTTTTGCGTAGCTAACACTCTTTACCCGATATATCTGTAGGAGAACCAAAATACCTTTATTGGATGGGCTATATATTTTTATTTATTTTCATAATAAAAAATAAACAAACACAGTTGTTAAAAATCAGGGGGATTTCATATTTGTTTATTTTGAAATATATATATAGTTATCTCCTTTGAATGTATCTCATTATAGCATTTTTAAACAAGATTGGTAAGTGTTTATATAAAATTGTAATGTACCTCTAACATATTGGATGGGTAGATCTTTTTTCAGAGTAAGAAGCAAGTGATGCTAAAAAAATCCCTTTTTATAGACATTAAAGGGAAAAGTTTAATCGGGAAATTATTAAGATTTTGGGTATTTATTTTTTTAAAATACGGTTCTCATAATGTGCGCCAGCATTGCATTCTTGTGAATTGCATGGTTAGTGTTTGAATATGCAGTTCATAACTGGGGTAGCGAGATATGAATAAGGAAATCTCAATTCAAATTTGGCTATGAAATTACAAACAAGGGAAAGAAATTTTTAACCTTCGCTTTTTGAGCGTAATGAGTTCGAAGTTTATGAAGTGACTGGTTTGTAAATTTCACTAAATTTTATTAAAATTGACGTTCCATATCTTGACCAATATGTATATTTTAGACTGTCCAATAAATGCAAAAAATACTAAAATCATCATGAGAACCGAAGTTTGTTATTCTTATGGGAACACTTGTATTGTAGTGCGAAATGAAGAATCATGTTTTTTTATGTTACAGAGTAGTAAAATAGAAACCCGGGATTACCTTCATCGTACTATAAATCAAGTCCGTTTCGTTCTGGATGACTATTCAAAAAAGTATTGATAAATCATTAATTTGACGCCCTATGTATATTTGTTATAGAACTCCTGACATATTAACGTATATGTTGATTTCTTGCAAATCGTGAAGTGTTTTGTAAATTGACTAAATCGTAAAATAAGGAAAAAAATAAAAATCGATGTGTTTTTGTTATATATGTCTGACGTATTCGATTAAACCCTCTTTTTTTGTTATATATTCTTTAAAAATATCGGTTACTCCGAGCATACCCCTGTTATCACCATTCACATAGAAAACCATCTTTTTTATCTGATCATTAATATTTTTTATGGAATTATAAATAAGAGGAATGAATAGGCCTTTTTTTCTGTATTTAACGTTAAGGTACAGTAAATCAACTAGTAAAGCAGAATTTCCATGTTTTTCATATATTATCCAACCGATGGGGATATTGTTTTTCAAAATGAAAAGTGAAGGATTGTTTTTGAAAGCTGCTTTACCTCTGTTAAAAATCTTTAAAGGATAAAATCCTTCGGGATAGCTTTTTCCATTTGAGGAATTTAATATATTTATTGAATTATCATCGAGTTGACTTAAAGTCTTGAATTCATATCCTTCAATGTTCAGATATTTGGAATATCTGTTTTCCAATTTTTCGCAAAATTCTTTTAACACCCATTTTGAACTGTCGGTTATAAAAATGTTTCTGGTATAACCACTTTCCTTAAAATCGTTTTTTATGAATAAATTACAGGCATATTCAGTCCATTTCCTGTTTTCGTAATGACTTATGTATATATATTTATAGTTTTCTTTTGATGCGAATTGTATTAATTCTGAAAGCATGGCGTTGCCTATTCCAGAGTTTCTGTGTTTTTCTTCAACCATGTAATATGAGACCATGAGTTTTCCGTCATTCCATTTTTCTATAAGGATGATTCCCACACCAATATTATTTAAATAACAACCAAAGGCCATGGTATAGCCCCTGGCAAGCGAATTTTTGAACCCCTTCTGGAAGTAAGCGGGGATCAGACTATAAAAATCAGTTATCATATCTTCGTTTATAACTTTAATATTCATGGATATATGAAACAGCTCCTAATGAAAATGTTTGATTTTCAGCAATAAAATTTACCACCTGCGATACCCGACAGGTCATCATCTGAAAGTTCCGCGGGGGAATTATCTTTCAGAAGGGCAATTCCTTCTTGAGCTATTTCTGGGGTTAATTTGATACCGAATTTTTCCGCCTTTTCCATGAGTTCCTCTTTGGAATTTACATTTTTAAGTTCTTCAACCCATTTTTTTCCCGCTTTTTCTTCTAAAACACTGATAACGTTCATTAATTCTTTAGTCATATGATTTCTCCTTATGCTGTTGTAAATTTCCACTGTCATATCCATGGGTTTTTAACCTATAATATCATGGAATAAATGCTTTAAGATTATGATTGATTATTAATGAGTGTTCATGGAATGATACGATTTAATGCATTTTAATTCAAAACATTTCTTATTGATTTTAAATAATTGCAATTTTCCCGCCGGCAATACCCGATAAATCATCATCAGATAATTCAGAAGAAGAATCGTTTCTGAGAATGGATAATCCCTCTTTAGCCACTTCGGGTGTCAGTTCTATTCCAAATTTATTCGCTTTTTCAATTAACTCTTCTTCGGTTGTGACAATTTTGAATTCTTCAATCCAGTTTTTTCCCGCTTTTTCTTCTAAAACAGCGATTGTGTTCATTAATTTTTTTGTCATATGATTTCTCTTCTAAATGAAAAACTAAAACTTCATATTTTTTAGTTTAATGGATATTTATGCGTAGTTTCCAATACTCTTATTCTAGCAGCCGAATTTTCCACCGGCAATACCCGATAAATCATCATCAGATAATTCAGAAGAATTATTTCTGAGAATGGATAATCCCTCTTTAGCCTCTTCAGGTGTCAGTTCTATTCCGAAGCTCTTCGCTTTTTCAATTAACTCTTCTTCGGTTGTAACAATTTTAAATTCTTCAATCCAATTTTTTCCAGCTTTTTCTTCCAAAACGGCGATTGCATTCATTAATTTTTTTGTCATATGATTTCTCCTTATGATATTAGAAATTTCCGATGATATACCTATCGGTTAGCATCAGATAAAATCGTAAACAAGTGTATTTGGGGGAAATGAATTTATCCCTGTGGTTATTTATTATCGATTTTAAAGCAATTAGCTGGCGAATTTACCACCGGCGATGCCGGATAAATCGTCATCAGATAGTTCAGAAGAAGAATCGTTTCTGAGAATGGATAATCCTTCTTTGGTTTCTTCAGAGGTCAATTCTATTCCGAATTTCTTTGCTTTTTCAACTAATTCCTCTTCGGTTACGACATTTTTAAACTCTTCAATCCAGAAACTTCCTGCTTTTTCTTCGATTTCTCTGATCTTAAGCATCAAATTTTTCGTCATCTTTTTTTCCTCCAATATGAAAATGCATTTCTTATTTGTCTTATAAAATTATACTAAAATATTATAAAATGACTTGTAGTTTAAAATAACTATTCATCATGATTATGTTAATCTAAAGTTATCTTTTAAATTCTATTTTAGTAAATGGCCCATTTAATAAATTAAATTGACAAATATGATTGGAAACAAGAAGTAATAACCGGATGTGCTCTTAAAAAGACTGGTACAGTCTCCCTCTAATTTTAAATCTTATTTTTGATATTCTGTTTGATATTCCGGGATAAATTGTTTAATTAATTTATGCCAACTGTCTTTTCACCAATTCATAAAAATATCCTTTTTGTTTCATGAGTGTATCGTAATCTCCGGTTTCTACGATTTGACCTTTTTTCATCACAAATATTTTATCGCAGTTTATAACTGTGCTTAGCCTGTGAGCTATTACCACCCTGGTTTTTGTCATTTTCTGAAGCGTTCCCGTAACTATTGATTGTGTTATGTTATCCAAAGCACTGGTCGCCTCGTCAAATAATATTATTTCAGGTTTGTTTACCAAAGCCCTGGCGATAAGTATACGTTGTTTCTGTCCGCCTGAAATAGTTGAGGAATTTTCGTTGATGTATGTATATAGTTCCATTGGCATGGTTTTTATGTCATCTTTAATCCCTGATTTTTCACATGCTTCCCAGACATCATCAACACTTATTTCAGGATTGTTTCCCGCTATATTTGTGAAAACATCTCCGGATAACAGCCTGCTGTTTTGAAGTACAACTCCCATTTGTTTTCTTATGCCGGCTATGTTAGTAGTTTCAATGTCCTTACCACCAATATATATTTTTCCCGATTGCTGTTTTTCAAATCCCAATATGAGTCTGAGCAGAGTTGATTTTCCACTGCCGGATTCTCCGACAATGGCTACATATTCACCATCTTTGATTCTGAGCGATAGGTCTTTAAGTATCATCTTGCTGTTTGATTCATATTTAAAATTCACATGCCTGAATTCTATGTCACCTTTTACTTTTTCGATTTCAGTTTTACTGTCTTTTATCTCAGGTATTTCATTCAGAACTGGTTTAACATTTTTCAATATCGACAGGGCATAGCTGAGAGAAACAGCTGTTGTGGATAAAGACATTAAAATTATCTGAAAAGAATTGAAAGCGCTGTTGAAAGCTACAAAACTTCCTGTTGATATATCATTAGATTTTGAAGCGAGATAAAAAATCAGCATTGAACTCAATATTGAAATGACAGTGTTAAAAATACGGTTGAATATACGAATATTCGCTTCGCTATTGTCGATTTTTTTCTGTTGTACATAATGTTCTGTCCAGATTTTGGAAACTCTGCGTTCTGCTCCGCTTAACCTGATTTTCCCTACGCCCATGAACATTTCAAGCATGAATCCGGAAAGTTTGTCTGACTTTACGAGTTTTTTATATCCTGTTTTTAATTGAAAATACCCAGTAGTTAATGTAACCAGAAGATTTATGAGAATTATTCCCAATGCATATGAAGCTATATGTTTGCTGTACAAGAACAATACAATAAGATAAAAAACGGAAAATATACTCGAAAGCAATGTATCAGAAATTACATTCGATAGAATAACCCTCAATTGATAGAATCCAAGTACCTTTTTTCCTATTTCACCGGATGAGAAGCTTCTGAAAAAAGATGGAGGCAAATCCACCAGCCTGTCCCAAAGCGCTATCTGAGTGTTTATATCTGACTGGAATTCTATTTTTGAAGATATAAAAGATCTGACAAGTGAAAACAGAACCGAACTGATACCAATTGAAGCCAGCAGGAAAACCAGCTGCAGAAGTTTATCCGGTTGTCTTGAAGGAATTTGGTATTCTATGGAATAACCAACAATCACTGGAATTAAGGCACTGAGTATTCCCGAAAGGATTCCAAAAAAAACCAGAAAAAATACACTTTTGGCTTTAATAGATGAAAAAGTGAATTTTAAAAGGTCAAAATAATTTATTTTCTTTTTGGGAAATGGTTTATAAATATAGAAACCATTTTTTTCAATATTCATATAATTATTCTTGTTTACAGTATATTTATTTCCCGCTGAAATATCAAAACATGTATATTTATTGCGACCTGAAGGTATTAATGCCAGAGGATTGCCATCTTTATCGAGTCCTATGAATGCACCCATATCGGTATTCCACCATTTGTCTTCAAGCTGGAATTTTCTGTATCTGAATCCTGATTTTGCCGCTATGAAGGCCAGAGTATCATCGGAATTGTTTATTTCTTCTTCATTGATAACCGGTATTTTGATTTTGTTGAATTCAGCGACAATTCGACAGGCGGATAGAATGTTGTTTTCTCCTTTTTCAACTTCGCTGAAATCAAATTTGTCACTTTTTCCAAAAAACTTATTCAGCAGATCATCCGATTCTTTTGAATATATATCTTCTATCTTTCTGGTGTCTTTTATGTCCGCAGATTCCTGAACTTTCAGGCTGTTCACAGCCATATGTATTTTATCTGTCAGTTCGCCTTGTATTCTTGCGAGTTCGTTTATATCGATTGAATCTTCATGAGATATGTTCCGTGAAATTCCGGCCGGAAGGAAATCAGCCAGCCTGTTATTCCAATTTCTCAATTTTTCCAAATAAATAAAGTTATCTTTTTCACTGATTTTATCGTATTCTATTTCAGAAATTTCCGAATCGTTTATACTTCTGGCAATAAACATGTATCCTGTGGGGAAGTTAAAAAATCCGAAAATTTCCGATTTTTCTGCACTTGCTATATAAAAGAGCCTTCCGGAAGGATTACCGGTTTCATCTATACCCGTTAAAAAAAGGTCAACCCTTCCTTCAAGAACATAGATAAATTTGTTTTCACCCAGTAAGATTCTTTTTGAGGAATCTGTTTTATAACTTCCCGTTTTAAGTGTATTTTCAAAATTATTATCCATATAATCACATCGCTATGAGTTTTGAGTACAATCCATCCTGCTCTATCAGGACATCATGTTTCCCTCGCTGAACAACTTTTCCCTTATCCAGTACTATTATTTCATCACAATCTCTTATAGTACTCAGCCTGTGTGAAACAACTATTATAGTGCAGGCTCTTTTTCTTATGTTAAGGTCTATCTCCATCTCGGTTTTCGCATCCAAAGCACTGGTTGCCTCATCCATTACGAGTAAAGTTGGATTTATTGCAAGGCATCTGGCTATTTCTATTCTCTGCCTTATACCACCGCTGAGATTTCTTCCGAATTCAGAAAGAATGTGGGAGTACTCTCCGTCCATAGAAGTTATTTCATCGTGAATACATGCATCTTTTGCCGCTTCTATAATCTGATTTTCATTTATCACAGGATTCCACATACTTATGTTGTCTTTAACCGTTCCCGAAAATAGAATTACATCCTGTTCTACATATGACATGGACGCGTTTAAACAGTTTCTCGGTATATGTTTAATTGACTTTGAATCTATCAGTATTTCTCCGGATAAAGGCTGGAGCAAACCGCATATAAGTTTAGCAAGTGTTGATTTTCCACTGCCGGAAGAACCCACGAATGCCACGCGTTTTCCCGGTTCTATCTCAAGGTTGAAGTTTTCAATCAATGGATCAGAAAGCCTGTTATACCCGAAAGTCAGGTTTTTTATTTCCAATTTCCCCTCGAGTTTTCCCACATTTACTTCTGTTTTGTCTTCGTGATTTTTTTCATTCTGCAGGTATTCGTCTTCAGGATAATTCTGTACATCATCGAGCCGTAATTTATCCGCTTCCATTTTCTGAACCGATATCATAATTTCCACAAATCTCTGAACAGGTGCATAAAATGCTGCCGATAATATCTGGAATGCGACGAATGTACCTATTGACATGCTGCCATCCATTATCCTTAGCCCTCCGACAAGGAATAACATTGCAAACGACAGAAATTGCAGAAATCTGGGGACCGAGTTGAGATATAGTTCTTTCTGATTAATTTTAAAAAGAGTATTCTGTAAATTAGAGTACTGATCGGCAAGTTTCGTGAAAAAAATGGACTCCTGAGCAGTGGCCTTAAGAGTTTCAATGGATTGAATTCCCGAAAAAGCAATCCCCGATAATTTGCCTTCATCGTTTACCAGTGTCCTGTACTCATTTTTTATTTTACAGGAAGAAAAATATACGTAAACAACGTTGAAAAAAGCGAATATAACTGCGACCAGGCTCAATATCAAATCGTACTGCAACATTATAAGCAGGTAAAAGACCGAAAAAAACATGTTTATCACTGATATCAGAAATACATTTGCAAGAGATTTTGCCATGTTCTCTCCGGAAAACATTATACTGCATATATTTCCAGCATATCTTTGTGAAAAAAACATGATAGGTAAACGTATCACATGTTTAAAAAAATCTGCAGAATTGGATATTGATATTCTGTTTTCCAGGTTAAGAAGAGTTTTCTCCTGCAGTAATGTAACTATTCCCATTACGGCAGCTGTGATTCCCATGGTAATGAGAAGGCTGCTGAGCCATTCACCGTTTATATTACTTTTCTGCATCAAAATGTTATCCACAAAAATCCTTGAAAAAGAAGGTATCAGAATACCCGCGAAAGTTATCAATAAAGATGTCAATATTAAAAAAAGCAAAATCTTTTTATCATTTACGAATGAAACCATCAGAGATTTCATAGGGGCAGGTTTTGTCCCGCCTTTTTCGAAATTTTCGGTGACATCGAAGGTCAGTACGACGCCTGTGAACGATTTTTCAAAATCCTGATGGCTTATTTTTCTTCTGCCAAATCCCGGATCGTTTATATAAAAATAACCTTTTTTATATCCTTCAAGTACCACAAAATGGTTGAAATTCCAGAAAATTACAGCAGGGAATTCAATTTCCTTTACTTTTCCGATTTCCATTTTGAAACCTCTGGCAGACAATCCATACCCTCTTGCGGCTTTCAATACATTGATAGCTTTACTTCCATCTCTCGATACGTCGCATTCATATCGCAGCTCTTCAAGCGTTACATATTTCCCATGATATGCAAGTATCATTCCCAGACAGGCGGCACCGCATTCAACAGCTTCGGTTTGAAGTATTGTCGGAGTTTTGACTTTTTTTTGCCTGTTTTTTATATCAATCACCTGCGTTTAAATTTGTCCCGATAATCTATAACGATGGGAAAATAAGGTTGATGGGTTTGATTTCTTCAGTGATAACAAAACCATCGCATAAAGTACCGTTGTCTATTCCCAAATCAGGCCCCATTTTGGAGCTCCATGCATAACCACTTTTTCCCGTATCCGATGGAATAAGATCAATCACAACTTGAAGCACGAGATTTTCTGTAATTTTTTTTGCGAATTGATCGCTGCCGGTGAGATCTGCCACCTGTCTTTCTGTGGCTGGCAAATCAGACACGGCAACCACTTTACCCAATAAATAGCCGTATTCTTCCTTGCTGACCGTAGAAGGTGATATTCTCACATCCATACCCGGATGTATTTTTTTGCCTTCATCTACAGAATAAAACAGTATGCATATGAGGTCTTTTACCTTTTCTCCACCTCGGATTATTTTTGCGATACGCTGCCCCTTTTCCACGAACTGGCCTTTTTCAACATATACATCGGATACTGAACCCTGTTCACCGGAAATAATATACATTTCAGACCTCAGTATACCTTTCAAATCAGATAATTTCTGATTTAAATTATCGTATTCCAAATCTTCTTCTGAAACTTTTTTTAAAGTCTTTTCATACTCAAGTACCTGGGCTATCAATTCCGGTTTGTCTATTCTGGCTACAATATCTCCATCATTGACAAAATCTCCATATTTGATGCTCACATCGTATATCTGACCCTCACCTGAGGAATATACATATCCATACCCTCCGCCTTTTATGAGAATCCCTTCGGTACTCAACATGATTTCTATACTTCCGAAAAACCCCCATAGTATCAAACCCAGTAACAGCACTATAAATGCGAATAGGATTATCCATCTTATTTTCATTGTGGTATTTATGGGTTTGTTGCTCAAACCTCTGAAAGAGGCGTTTTCAAGAGCTTTTTTATTGAATATTTCTTTTTTCATATTAAATCACTTCTCATTTTCGGGACTGTATAAATAATCTATTATTCTGAATTCGCCTTTTGAAACAGTTTTAAGGAATATGTTGTTTCCTATGAATTCACCATTTTCATCACATGAAACCTTTCCTGTAACACCAGAATATGATACGATTTCATGCAGTTTTTTGGTTATTTCCTCAGCAGAATAATCATCGGATTCCGAAATTGCCTCACACAGTATTTTCACCGTATCATATGCTATTGCGGTAAACAAACCCGGTTCCATTCCATATTCTTTCACATAAGCTTTTTTGAATTCCGTTATTTCAAACCTTGAAGAATCAAATTCATAATGTGTGGGAATTACAGCCCCCTCTGAATATTCGCCAAGGTATTCGATAAACCTCGGATAATCAAAACTCGAAGTTCCGAATATTCTTATATCGGGGTTGTAAAGTTTAATCACCTTTACCATTTCATAAGCCCTGTCAAATAGCTCTCCGATTATAAGTACTTCACAATCGAAAGCATCCCATCTGTTCATGACATTTTTGATGTTTTTATCGTTTATATCCGTAGTTCTGTCTATGACTTCAATTTTTAGTTCCGAAGAAAATTTGTCTATGGAATCGGCAACACCTTCACCTAACTCGTCGTTGGCATAAAATACCGCAACTTTATCAAAACCTGAATCCTTAATAAAATTCATCATGTATTTCATAACGAGTTCTTCATTGGGTATGGTTCTGAAAATATAATCATATTCAGGTTTCATAAGGTATGGAGAAGTGGCACCCGGTGTTAACATTATCAATCCTGCATTGTTGTAAATCTGAGAGACACTTATGGCCACCCTGGAGTTGAACGGAGCAATTACGGCAACGACAGATTCATCGTCGATAAATTTCTGAGCAGCCTTCATTCCTCCCGGCACACTTCCCTCATCATCGATTTTGATTATGTTTACCATTTTACCGTTGATTCCGCCGTTCTGATTTATCTCCTTAACCGCGAGATCCACACCTGTGGACAGCTGAACTTCTTCATCCAGAAAAAAAGGATATGATAAACCGATGTTGAGTGTTTCAGAATTTTCTATTACTTCATTCCTGTCCAAATCAACAGTACAACCGCTGATTAAGAAAACCAGAATGACAATTGTAATGAATGCTTTCTTCAACAGAATCCTCCATGCCATATAATCATATTGTTGATTGGTATAATGAACTGCTTTTTTTATGATACATATGCCTTTATTAGAATATTTAGTATAAAATTATAACATGCGAGTTTGCTATAATATAGACTAAAAGCGTTTCTTAACAGGGAGGATATTAAAATGCTAGAAGAACGAAAAAAAACGTTCAATAATTTTGCCGGGAAATATGAAAAGTACAGGCCTGATTATCCAGCAGAAATGTACGATGATCTAGTTAAATATTCGGCTTTGAAAAAAGATGATAGCCTTCTGGAAATTGGGTGTGGAACGGGTAAAGCTACAGAAGGATTTTTACAGAGGGGATTTGAAAGAATAACATGTATTGAATATGGTGATAATCTTGCTGAATTTACGAGAGATAAATTCAGTTCCTTTAAATCACTTGAAGTTTTAAACGAAGATTTTGAAAAATGGCAGGGAGAAAAGGATCATTACAGTCTGATATACTGTGCGACCGCATTTCATTTTCTGAATCCGGAAATTGCATATACAAAAATGCATGAAATGCTTAAAGAAAACGGAACAGTGGCTATTTTCTGGAATATGTCGATGAATAACGGGAATATCATCTATGAGAAAATAAAGGAAGCCCATTTAAAAATAGCAACGGATATTTCATCATACCCAGGAAAAACCCATGAAAACTCCCTTAACAAATTAATCGAAGAAAGATGTGACGAAATAAACAAAACACAGTTTTACAAGGGACTGGAATATGTAATTTATAAAAGAGAAATTATTCATACTGCAGATGATTATATAGAACTTATAAGTACCCATTCTCCTGTTGCCGTATTAAAACCTGAAGCCAGAAAAATGCTTCTTTGTGAAATAAAAAGAAACATAGAAGAAAATGGTGGTATTTTTAGAGAGAATATGATAACAACCTGCTATTTTATGCAGAAAAAGTGACAGAAGTATTTTAGATATTCTTTTTTAGCGTTGTTATTTCATTTCTCTGTAATGGTTGTATCCGAAAATAAGAACTACGATAGGAATTATAAGTGCATACCAGCGGTTTACCCCGAGTAGCAGCATAGCCACGAATAATACGGTATAAGTTATGAGGGCTATCTTTTTCATATGCCACAATCCCATCAGAATATACAGCTGAAACAATGCGAAAATCAGTATAGATAGGCCTGCGATTGCGATATCAGGCTGATTACCCAAGGTAATAAAAGACAAAATTGTTGTTGCGAAAACTATTAAAACACCTATACTTCCTAGTATTACCGCCAGTGATACCGTGAATGGCCTCTTTGTAAAGTATTGCATTTTATTACCTCCTTTAATGTTATTTGCAGCAATTATAATTTTCTACTTTGCTGCCCGTTCAATCAACCGGAATAATTAACCAAAACAATTAAACAGTTTCTTTTATATATTTATTATATCATGTTTTCTTTTTGTGTATAATAAATTGTAATTAACGGGATAGTTTAATATATATCATTTGTTTTATAAGGATTTGGCAGTATTTTGTAAAATCAAATTGAAACAAAGAAGGCAAATTAAATTTAACCTATTGAGATAATAAATATGGTATTCTAATCGGTATGTTATGGTTATGGCTTATTGTAATTACATTATAAAACGGTGACGAAATGAAGAAAAACGCATTATTAGAATCTTTAATAGAATGGCTCGCGTACGGTGCAAGTGCAACCGGGTCGCTTTTCAGTCAGTATTTTGTTTTCTGCGGATTTACTTCAATTGAGATAGGTTTTCTTGCCGCTACCGGACCGTTGATTTCCTTCATTTCAAATCCATTCTGGATTGGTATGGCGAGTAAAAAAGGTTTTAAATTGACATTACCCACTATTGTCGCCGGAGCTGCTTTAGGGATATGGCTGGTGTTTGTGCTGCCTGGATTCTGGGGGAAGTTCATAGGATTGTCTGTAAGCTGTTTTTTTACAACGGCAGTTACCCCGATGATAGAAACCAGAATAATAAAATCTATAAAAATAAAAAATATAAGGTATGACCTCATAAGGCTCTGGGGTACCATAGGTTATGGCACGCTTGCACTCTGTGCAGGGATACTGGTAAAAATCGGCTTTCATATGATCTTTATAACGCAGTCTGTTATGTTTCTCGTAATATTTCTTGTAAGCTTAAGATTTAAAGATGTGGAAGAAAAAAATGAAAATAAAGAAATTCATAAAAACGATGAAAATATCGTAATGGATAAGAAATCCGGATCCGGGATGAAAATGGCTTTGCTGGGTGAAAAAGGGAGTCTTAAAATGTTTGCCATAATGATGGTGTTTTCTGCATTGTCTCTGGCATCGGCTTCTTTTAACAGTGTTTATCTGCCGCTTTTTATTTCACAGAGGGGATATGATATATCATCCGCGGGTATTTCATTTTCACTTATGGCTTTTTGTGAAATACCATTTTTATTGTTTGCCGAAAAAATAGTTAAAAAGATAGGAAATTTTTTACTACTTACAAGCGCCATGTTTATACTTGGCCTGAAAATATTCTTAGTTCCCCACACTGATTCTCTCATGACATTACTACTCGTATTGCTTCTGAACTCATGGAACTTCATAGTCATTTACTACAGTATATATAATTATATTCACTTCAAATTACCTCAAAAACACGTCATGAAAGCACAGACAATTTTCTGGATGGCCCAGCAGGGATTAGCTTTCCTTGCAGGATCAATAGGAGGAGGGTTTCTCATCGACCATTTCGGTGTTGAGAATACCTTTTCCGGTGTGGGGATCTTTCTTTTTACACTGTCTATAATAATAACCGCATTTTATCTCTTAATACGTAGATCCTTCCTGAAAAAAGCAATTTAACAGTTTGAAATATAATATATCTTTTTTCGTCATTTTGAACATGAAAAAGGAGGAGAATATATGAAACTCATAGGAGAAGGGGAAACTGCGGAAGTATTCGATTATTCTGAAAGAAAAGTCCTGAAATTGTACAGAAAAGACTATGAAGATGAAATGGAAAATGAAAAGAAATTTACCGAATTGATATCTGAAAAATTTGGCCTGGCTCCAAAAGTGTTTGGAACTGTTAATCATGAGGGAAGAACAGGCCTGATAATGGAGAAAGTTGATGGCAGGCTTATGATGGATATAATTCGTGATGATGCTGTGAGTATGTTGAAATATGCACAGATACTGGGTAAAGAGCATAAAAAAATGCACAGTATAAAAACCGATGATGAAATAGTAAGAATTAAGCCGTTTCTGAGAAGGGGTGTTCAGAGAGCCAGTTTTCTGAATGGAAAAGAGCTGGAGGATGTGCTTTTTATGTACGATTCCATTCCTGAAGGTGATTGCCTTAATCACGGGGATTTTATGCCATACAACATAATCATGTCGGACACGGAGTTTAAGGTGTTGGACTGGAATGATTGCGGTATAGGAAATCCTCTGGCTGATGTGGCACGCACGGTTAATTTCATACTGGACACAACAGATTCCGTAGATGCACCATTTGCAGAGAGCAGGGAAGAATTTGCAAGAGAATATCTTAAAAGTTATTTTTATCCTGAAGAGATAGATTATGAAAATCTTGGGAAATGGCTTATCATAAACGGTATTCTTGAGATAAATTATGCGGAATATTTCGGGAATACCGATGAATATTCCGAGAGACTGAAAAGATTTGTAATCGAAAACCATAAGAATATAAAAGAACCAAAGGCTCTTATTCCAAAATAAATAAATAAACTATAAATATAAAAAGCCCGAAAATTTTCGGGCTTTTAGTTTATCGGATTTTAGTCTTTTCTTCTTGTGGGCTGATTTCTTCTGAGAGGTTTTTTAAAATTCTCCCTTGGAGTTCTGGGGGCATTTCTCGGCGTAACTTTAAAGGCAACTGGAGTTAAACCTTCTTCTGTCTTCTGATCGGGGTTGTGATATATCCAGACTTTGAATCCCTGTTTAAGCTCACGTGTGTTTCCCCAGTAGTCGGATATCTGGAAAAAGAATTCCTTTCCCGAACGGATTTTTGCGTATACATTCTTGTTTTTTATAACTCTGTCGATTTCTCCGGGATCTTTTTTCAGATATTTCATGTATTCGTTTTCCCATACTCGTTTCAGACTTCTGTAAATCCTTTTATGATCCAGAGGCCTGTTTTGAGGTACTGAGAAATTAATTTTTTTCATGAGGTATTCGAGTTCATCTGGAATAGGCCAGTCTCGTTTCTGGCGCAGAGAAACGCAGAATTCCACGAGTTTCTGAGTGTTTTCCCTGTCCTTCTTCTCATATAAAAGGTTGGCAAAATGTAAAAATACCATCCAGCCATTTTCAAGTTTGCTTGGGGGACCGTAGCTGAGAGCTGCTTTCAAAGCGTATTCATACGAGTCGTCGAGCATATTTCTCTTTAAATAAGCTTCGGATATCAGTAAATTCATGTACCATGTATCTTTTATTTTCAGAGCTGGGAGTAATGTCGATTCAATTTCAGAATATCTTTCAAGTTCTTTCAGGCATTGTGCCTTTCTGTATCTGAAAAAGAACCCCTCTTCGTTCTGTGAAGAAAATTGTGTGATTTTTTCAAAAGCTTTATCACAGGCGTCTATGCATTTTTCGTATTCTTTTTCATTGAACAGTAAACCTATATTTTTATCGTACCACCATTCCTGGTTTGATTGAGAAATGCTGCCTTTTCCATATTTTTCCGTTTCTGATGAGAGATTATCCGGATTGACACTGTTCAGCCAATTTTTCAGAGTATTGTCGTCAAATTTTTCTGAATCTGATACCCATTTTATAAATCTGTCCATCATCCTTTCGGAAGGAGAAAATTCTCCTGCGGGACTCAAACTGAGAACTTCCAGGGACTTCTGATAGACTTTTTTTGAATTTTCATTTTCTTTGATAGGCATTTTAAAATTAATATCATACAAACACCATGCGTGAAGGTTTTTTATTCTCTGAAAATCAGGAAATGATTTTTCAACTTTAACTGCCAAATCAATTGCCTTTTCCTGTTCTCCACTTGCTCTGAGACATTGAACGGCCTTCAAACCATCCCATTGATTTATAGTGGATTCCCAGAGTTTTATGAAATTTCTGGCAAGCACCGAGAAATTATATTTATCTTTTTTATTTCCATCTTTCAAAGTATGAAGAGTTTCATCCGACTCTCTTCTTAAATCTGTTGCCCATTTTGGTTCTATCATTTTTTCTCCTCTCAATTACGTGATCAGAAATGAAATCTGAGACCACGATTTTCCATTACTTAATTCTACACCATTTATCTTAATATGCGATGTCTTTTTGAATCTGAAGATAATTTATTGAATTTATTGTTGACAAATAAAAACAAATCTATTATAATTAGTACAGTGTTATAAAAATTAAAACAGTGTATCAAATGGAAGGTTGAACAATATGAAAAATAAAAAGGAAATAAAAGAAGAGAGTTTAAAAAAACATTTTGCAACTACTACAAAAGAGATGATAGAAGAATTAGGGTTTGAATCTGTATCTGCCAGAAAGATAGCCGAAAAATCAGGATATTCCTGTGCAACCATTTACAATCATTTTGGCAATATGGACAATCTTTTATGGTATACGAGAAATTTGATGATTGAAGATGTAGTTGATTATATGAAAACAAACTCTGATGATTCAACAGTGACAGCTGAGTCGATTAAAAAGAGTTTTCTGACCTATACGGAATATTTTATAAAAAACAAGAATATTTTTAAGTTCCTTTTTTTTAATCAATTGAATAAATCTGAACAGGAAATGAGGCAATATCTTGAAAATCCTGAATTTATAGATATGAACGTTAAAATCCTGAATTCACTTAAAGAGATTGGTAAGCTGTCTGACAGGGAAGTTAACACTATAATGAAAACTTTTATTCATTCGATTCATGGAATGCTTGTTTTGCTTGTAAGCAGCAATGATGATTATACAAAAGTTGAAATGGTATCGGATATAAGCGACATGGTTGATTATATGCTAAACAGAAAACTTGGTGATTCTCATCGGAAATGATTAATATTTGGTCGATACAAATCACAGGAGGTAGAAATGAAAATAGGAATTGTGGTTCATTCAAAGACTGGTAACACACTTTCGGTAGTTCAGAAAATAAAAGAAAAACTAGATAACAAAGGTTATGAAGTGGATTTATTAAAATTGAAAGTGGTTAAAAAGGGTGATAAGGAGATATTGGAATCCACTCCGGATATATCATCATATGAAGGTTTGATATTCGGCTCTTCCGTAGAGGCATTTCAGCTTAACAGTGTTATGAAAAGATACCTGACTGATATTGGAAATGTATCCGGGAAAAAGGTATCAATAGTAATTACCCAGCATTTCAAGTTTAAATGGCTTGGAGGAAGTAATGCCGTGAAAAAAGCGGATAAGATACTGCGCGGCAAAGGTGCCAAAATAATGGGATCGTTTATTGTGAATTGGTCAAGTGCTGAAAAGCAGAATCAGATAGAAGATGGTGTGAAAAAAATAAGTATGGCTTATTAGGAGAAAACTTATGCCTAAAACCAGAATAATCCTTTTAATAGTTTTGGCAGCAGCCATTATTGCAGGCATATATGTCGGGGTCAGAATCAGTGGCTTCGAAAAATATATGGACAATATAAAGATAGAAGATGTGGATATTTCAAAGATACCCGATGGTACTTACACCGGTTTTTCAGATTCGGGAGTGATAATAGTTAAGATTCAGGTAACTGTTAAAAATCATGAAATAACTGATTTGAAGCTCTTACAGCATTTCAACGGTCAGGGCCAGGATGCTGAAAAAATTCTTGGTACCATAATAGAACAACAGAAAAATAAAGTGGATATAATAACTGGAGCTACACTGAGTAGCAAGGTTATTATGGAAGCAATTCAAAAAGCACTTGAAAGTGCGATTTAGCGATAAAAATGGCGAATTTTATTTCGCCATTTTTGTTATATCATCCGATGTGATAACTTCCAGATGTTCAACTGCATAAGCCAGTAATTCTTCATATTTTTTCCATATCGCTTCACTGTTTCTCTCGATCCTGAATTGTGTAAGTCCGGAATCGAGATCATACGGTGGCTTTTTAGGTTTACCGCTTTTATCGTAAAAGATATTCTGCCAGGTCGAACCCTTGGCATACATGTTGTTCTCATGTATCAATGAGGTGATGAATGGTTTTCTTGATCCCTGCCATTCCTCAAGTTTGGTTTTAAGCCTTGTTATCGGGTCAAAAACAACTGAATATTTATCTTCCACATGATTCCACCAGAACTGGGACTCTTCGCCTGGAAAAGCGTCATCTGTCCATTGTGTCACGCCGAAATCACTGGGGCGTATTAAAAGTCCGTATTTGTATTCGAAGGGGTTTTCCGGATCGGCTTCACCTTCATGATAATCTAGTGTCATCTGCGCACCCATATTTTTATAAAGTGGTAATTGTATGAAACGCCATTTGTAATTCAAAGCACTAGCAACTATCGGGGGTGTTCCGAAAACTTCGGTTAAAAGGCAGAAGCCTCCTATTTTGGATTTATCCAGTTTCCCGCTATTCATATCAATGGCATAAGTCTCATAATCCTTCAGGAATTTACGCTGCATATCGGTATTCATTTTTTCGAGTTCTCTGTCAAACCCCGCATATGCAATATGCGGGGCTCTGTAATGATAACTTATAGTCATATCACTTTCTTTAAGGTGCTGTATGACATCCGGCCGTTTTTCGAGATAAAGCTGAATTATGGGAGCAGTGAAATAAAAATCTCCCTTTACACCGTATTTATCGAACAGTTCTATGAAACGGTTAACGGTGTCGGCACTTTTTTCAACATTTGATATATCGTGTACGTTTATCACAAAAGTTATGAATCCTTCTTTTGAAGTGTAAACAGTTTTGTCAAAACTCATGTTTTCAAAAATGTTTTTATCCATAGGGTCGAAATTGCAATTCGTGGCATCAAATTCCGTATTGGAGGCTACAACGACTTTCTCTCTATCCTTGGCATGATTTTTTTCATTTTCTTCATACATCTGTGCTTTTTCACCGAAAGTAGCCCATTTGAGCTTTCCCTGCTTGACCAGTGGAGTTATTACATTTTTTAAGAAATCTTCCAATTCGGCATATGGATTGTTCCTGTCTCCTACGAACTCGGTTGGATGAATAGTGAAATGAAATACATTGATTTTTGAACTGTCTATATTTTCCAGTGATTCATACAGATTGTTTTCGATGACCTTAAGCCATCCGGAAAGTCCACTTTCTTTTACTATTTGCTTTTTATCTCCGAAAGATTCGGTATCTGTAATTCCCTGCGGCAGATAAATGATTTTTCCATTTGGGTCATTTGTCCCCATTTTCAATGTGCTGCCATTCTCATATCCGCCCATAGGCCGCCATGGCCATAGCCCTGTCATATTTTCATCAACCGCCTGAGTGGTTGGGTTTTTCCAGTCGGCATTCACACTTAGTCCTGCCAAAGCTGCCGCATCAAAGAGATATTGATACAAATTACCTCCGCTCCAGAAAGCTATTTCTTCTTTTGCACCTGCTTTTTTTATAAGGTCAATTTCTTCACTCATGGCTTCTGTCCATTTATAAGGTGGCAGGGAATTGCAATTGTTGCCAAGATGCATGTTTTCATGGAAATGCAATGCGATTTCATGTCCTTGTTTTTCTAGTTCCGATAGCAGAGGAAGGTTCTTTTCGATTAGAACTTCTGTGAATGGACTCTGAACCTGAACCGTCATTTTCCCATCGTATTTTCCCACAAGCTCTGCCAGATAGAGTATGTCATCATAATGCCTTTTGAAAAATATATCGTTGTTATATGATTTTGAATTGTCGTTGCCATATCCCTGATAAGTTTCACCGAATGGTTCAACATGAACACCTATTGTGAAATACAATGGTGTGATTGTCTGAGATAGAGACAACGATACTGCCGAAAATAATAAAAACAAGATAAACAGTATATATCTTTTCATAATTACTCACCTGCCTTACATATTTTTATTTCTTCATTTCAAAGTGGATGAGATATCTTCTGACCAGTTGTTATGCTGTGTCCTGTCAGCCATCTCTACAATACCCGCAACCACTGCCCATGAAACATGTGGGGTGTTCGGAACAGACCATCTTATAATATCCATCCAGTTTGAAGGTTGTGAATTTGCAGGATGTTCAGCGTATTTCAATGGCCTATTTGAAACATTTTCAGAATTCGGTACTATATTGTATATATATTCCAGATAAGACCTGTCCGGATTCAACTTTATCCATCCGATTCCTGCAATATCATGAAAACCCTCAAACATCTGATGGATATGAGGTTTGTCTTTTGCAGTCTGAACATGATCTAATCTCCCGAATACCAGCATTATATGCAGCGAATAATAATATTCTGAAATTTTTTCAAACTGATTTGCGGTACTCCTGTCCTTCCACCACATTTTTGCCTGTTCGGGAGTTGCCCAGTTTTCAGGCCAGTCTGATTCGGAAAGTTCGCCATTTTCTACCAACGCTGAAAGCAAATCGTATGAATAAATGTATTTTTCAAAAATGGAAGGCCGTCTTTTTTCCAGCTGAAAGTCTTTGGAACTTAAGTGATTATTTTTATCGAGATCGAAATATGGAATTCCGGATTTATCATCGTATCTGATAAGTGAATAATCAACACTCAAATCGTTGAGCGAATAATCCTGTGGATAGCTGTACATAGGATTTTCAACGGGAATTCTCTTTTCGCCGTTTTGTACGTAATGACCCACTTCCACAGCTGTAACCTTATCGATTGTCGGATTTTCACCTCCGACAAAATACGAAACGTATTTTGCACTTTCGGGATAATTTGCGAGAAACTGAACAACTGCAATGCCAGGATGAGAAAAAGCATGAAGTCCGAGATTTGAGGTGTTTACTTTTGTTTTCAGTATATCTGTGACATATTTTCCATTTATGTCTTTCTTTTTACCCGCTAAAAACAGTACTACATCCGAAAGTGCCTTTATGCAGTTTTTTCCGCCATAATCAAAAACGCCATCACTTTGTACTTTTTCTATGTTATCCCTGCTGCCTGGCCATAAAAAAGATACGGCAACGAGTCCGTTTTCTGCAGCGGGAATCTCTAGATTAAATTTACTCGATGCTCCTGGAGTCATAAAACCGCCCACCGTCAGTAAAATACCGGTTTCATCTCCGTATCTCGGAGCAGAAGGCTCGAGGAATTTTATTGCTATTTTCCCGTTCCCCTCGCTGTTTATATAAGTTATGACAGAATCGTATTTCAAGGCAAGTGGTGAAGTTTCACCGAAAGAGGTGGTAATTAAAACAGGAATCAGAATTCCCAGAAAAATCATTATAAATTCAATCGTTCCGACTTTTTTTATTTCCATTATCCGCACATCCTTTCATTCTGATCAGATCAATTATTTATAAAAACACAAAAAATCAGAGTTTTACATATGTATATACTCTGAAACAAGGTATACGTCGCATAATACTGATAAATAATAAATCTAAAACGAGTAAATCCAGTCCGTATGCAGAGAAAAATCAGATGAATCAAAAGGTTTTTATCGAAGGAGTGTTACCGGATAATTATTAACGGTCAATATCGTGAATATATCCCGTACACTTCTATTATACAATTAATATGAGTATAAATCGTATATAAAAATGATATAATTCGTTCGTGATTAGTCTTTTAAATTAAATTCTTCTTTTTTTATCCTTATTTTTTTCAGTCCGAAATAATATCCGCAAAAAAACAAATTAGCATGGAGGGAATAATATGACAATTTCTCAGGAAACTTCTGATATTGGGGAGTCCGCAGCAAATAAAAAATATCAGGTACTCAAACTGATAGCACAGGAAGCTCTGAAACAATATGAACTCAAATGTAATTCCGTGGAATTCATGGTTGAGGAAACCAATATGTTTTTTAAAGTTACTTGTAAGGATGGAACAAATTATGCGCTTAAAATATTTCAGGAAGAATCCAGTTCTTTAGATGATAACCGTGCGGAAATATATTTCCTCAATCAGCTCAAATACATAGAAACTTCCGAAGTCATAAAAAATAAACATGGGGAAGGCATAACCATAGTTAAATCAAAACATACCGATATCCCAAAAAGGGTGGCAATATACACCTGGCTGGAAGGTGAGGATTTTGAAGGTAATGAAACCGAAGAACTCTTCACCAAGGTTGGAGAATTGGCTGCAATGCTGCATTTACAGACAATGGGGCTGAATATACCTGCGGATATCAAACCGAAAAAATGGGATAAGGTATTTTATTATGAAGGTGAAGAACCCGTTTATAAACAGGGAAAATACGCAGAGTTTGTAGACGAAGAAACTATTGAGGTAATGGATAAGATAATCCCTTATCTGAATACAAAATTATCAGATTTTTATAATAAAGATTTGCCACAGCTTTTACACGCCGATTTAAACCCATGGAATATAAAAGTGCATGAAGGAAAACTGAGATTGCTGGATTTTGAAGAGGCAATGCTTGCCTATCCCGTTCATGACATCGCGATAATGCTATATTATTACAGATACTCCAAAAGTTGGAGATATGAAAAAGTGAAAAAACTCGTCATTTCAGGGTATAAAAAAATAATTCCACAGGTACGATTTGATGATGAAGATTTGGAAACACTCATGATAGCAAGAAGGGTCAACTTCCTGAATTACGTACTCGTGATAGATAATGACCCGGGCGATTTTATAAAAATGTGTAAAGAAAGAATAAAAGAATTCATGGTTAAAAGAAATTTGTTGTAGTTGTATATCTGAGGGGAGCATCTCGCCAGGGACTGTACCCGGTAATAGAACGAATGTATTCAACAATAGAAGATATAAAATCTCCAATAATAAAATTTTTCATGAATGGTTTCAAATACTATAAACAATATTCATGAAATAAATTATATGTGAAAATAAATCCCGTTCAATAAATAAAAACTCAATACTATTATTCACAAAATAACTTTTAAAATATATTATAAACTGTATATTTATTTTATATTAAATTAATGAATTGTATGTGATGATAAAATAGTTTTAATTCATACAAAAAATAAATACTGGAGTGATTTCATGAAGGAATTAATTTTGAGGAGAGTAAGTGCTGATGTTCTTAATTATGAATATCTTCCTGAAGATAGGCAAAAAATAATTTACGATATTATTTATAAAGATATATCTAATTTTAGAAATATACAAAAAGAAAGCATAGAAGAGAAAAAGTTTATTAAAAGTAAGAATGTTGTTTCTTTGTTAGGAGAGAGAGGGACTGGAAAGACTTCTATGCTTAATACAATTCTAGATATACTAAAAAATGAAAATAAATTTCTTAACTATAAAAGGAAAGAGAATGATATAGTTTTTCCAATAATAGATCCAGATGTTTTTAATTCTGAAGATGATGTAATGGGCTGGATTATTAATTTATTCCAAGCTGAAGTAGAAAATACCGAATTAGAAAATGGTAACTTTTGTAGTGGTGATATGAAAAAAAAATCTTTGATAAAAATATATCAAAAATTACAAGATACATATATAAGATCTACAAAATTTTATAAGGAAATTATTGCAAAAAATTCTTCTGGAAGTTTTGAATTAAACGAAAATATTAGAGAAACTTCATTAGCAAATATTTATTTAGAAAAAGTGTTTAAAGATTTTTTAAATGAGTTTACTAAGCAAAAACTTGTTAAAACTGATCTGGAAAATGGATTGATATTTCTTTCTTTCGATGATCTAGATTTGAATCAAGAATATGGACCTACTGTTTTAAAATCTATTTCTCAATACTTGGACCATCCCTCAATAGTTGTTTTCGTTTTAGGAGAGGAAGAAACATTTGAAGAGTCAATTATTCTTAGCCAAAAAGATAAATACAATTATAGCATTCAAAAATTAGAAATAACATTGGCTAATAAAAATAAAGATTTTAACGAAAGCAGTTATGAATATGATGATGAAAATGATTATGGGCGGGATTACCAAGGAAATAAATATAGGATAAAAGATAAAGATAATAATTTATTTAATAATATTATCAGTAGATCTAAGAGTTTTATGTTAAAATCCTTGCCAAAAATATTTAGACATAAAATAGAACCATTGACCCCTTTGGAAGTTTTAAATTTTCTTCCTTACGGAAATAAAGATAAATATGATTCGATATATGAATTAATAATTGAACTCAAGGAAACTCACCCTTTGAAGAAAATTTTTAATCTGTTTTTCATTAATTCCAGTTTGAAAAAGAATAAAAAAATAAAAAAAGGTAGTCTTATACCATATTCGGAAATTATTAATCACGATAATATGAGAGATTTAATTAATTTTTATTATTGTGTGATTGATTTAGTACATGAATCTAAAGATATATTTGCTACTTTACTAGAATTATTAAATATATTAGGGATAGATATAAATGATGGAGAATATAATTTTAACATAGATGTAAATATTAGAGAAATATTTATAGATTATGATCCTGAAATAGAATTTATACCACTTATTTATGATGATGAAATAAATAGAGATCCACAAATAAATATATCAAATATAGATTTATATAATTCTCATAACAATTTCTTATCACTTTTTCTTTATGATTTTTCGCATGAATATCTTAATAAAGAAAGTGGAAGTATGGAAGAAATTCCGTTGGCAGAAAAGCAAGTTATTAATAAAAAAGGGGTGGAAATATACAATTATTCATTTGAAACTTTTAGGGATATGTTTTCTTTTTATCAAAATTTAGATATTCCAGAAAAAACTAATTTTTTTGAATATTTAAGAGAATTAAAGAAAAATATATTAAAAGAATTTAGAGATTTGAAGGTAGAAATAGTGAAGACAGATGATATAAAAATTGATGAATTTATATATAATGATAAAAAAATAGATTTAATGGATTTTGCAATCAGTGAAAAAACTCTATATATAGCATTTGTGGAGTATATGAAATATATTTCTTCGCTTTTGGAAATAAATGATATTCATAGTATTTTCAGATCAGATACAATTGATTCACCTCAAAATATACCTAAAATAATTAATAAATTGAAATTTTTTTCAATTTTTAAAGATATATATGAAGAATATTGCAATGATGAGAATTTACTTTATCTAATTCTGGTTTATATTTCAATGAAAAAAGAATTAAAATACTTAGTGAAGTTAAAACCACATCCAGATTATAAATCTATTGGTAATAAATATATTAATGTTTTTTTGGAATATGTCACTCAATTTAAGGGAAAAAATTTTATTGAGAATGAATTTTCAGAGAGTTTTGAAAGAGAGAGTGTTCGGGCAATAAAATCTTATGATTATGCATTAGCTAAAATACTTTATGAATATCATAATAAAAAGGGAATGTGAATTGTTTTCTATTGCAGAAAAAACAACATCAATTAAATATCTACCATTTTATGATCCTTATTTTATAAAACATCCTGATTTATCTGAGCTAAAGAAAAACAAAGATATGCAGGATGAAGTATACAAAATAATCGCAAAAAATGATCTGTATTTCAGGAGAGATACTTTTAATAAAATATTCTTTCAAGAATTTGGGGAAACATTTGATAATCCTGATGTTTACTACAGGAAAGTTTTTAATGAAACTTGTTGTGAGTTCCTTTCTGTAAGAAATGGAGTTATCCATCTTAAAAGCGGGTGGGAAGATTCATTTGATTTGAATAAATACATGAAATGGAGACATATTGAAAGGATTGTCGATAAGGATTTATTTATTTCTTTTGTGTTGAGAAATTATTCAATCAAAGAAATTTCTGTTTTGCTTGATTCTCCAGTCTTTGCAAGTGATGTCCCTCTTGAGAAAATTCTCGATCAGGGTATCTGTGAACAGCATATGCATCTGGGGGCTGCGAAGAACTTTGCCCATATCTGGTCATGGGTTATGGGCAAAGAAAATGAATCTTTTAGGTCTATAAAAAAAATGAAAGTATACTTTTCGAATGGGTCAGAAGATTTTAGCGGCTATTTTATTGCTGCCAAAGTTTTGAGGATTTTATTTTCTTTTTATTTAAAATGTAAGGAAAAAAGAACAGAAAAAATCTTTAGAGATTTTCTTTGCTGTGTTCTAGCAGAAAAAAATAATGATTTTAATTCGCCGATTAGCAATACCATTTCCGGTAATTACTCAATAAAAATTAACGATTTACTATTTTCTTTGATAGAAGGGGATAAATTATTAGAAGTTGCATTAAACAACGATTTACCAAATTATTTAATAGATAAATTTGATTGTAAGATTGGAAACAAAACTTATACTGCAAATCCTTACTATAATCAGATAATTCAGAATGACTATATTTCTGAAATTTATAATCATGAAAGAAATTTCAGCTGGGAGATTTCTGGAAGGAAAAACGCTTTTATTTTACCTGAGTACATTTTACTTAAAAAGTGTATGAATTATATATTTGATGAAGATTCATACGATGAAACTTTTTCAAAATTATTCTGGCAATATATAAGGATAAAAAATATATTTTTTAACAAGCTTGTTCAGCAGAAATACGATGGAAAAGGTCTTGATGTTTTTAAAACCTATTACGATACTCAAAATTCCTTTGAGATTAAGGATAAACCACTTTCAACTGCATTATATTCTCAACTTAAAGGCCAAACAGTCAGAAAATTCGAAATTCGTGCTGCTTTGAAAAATCCTTCGGAAGAAGTTTTCAAAGCAAAAATATATTTATTTCTAAAAGAATACCTTTCTTTTTTGCTGGGAAGAGAAGTAACAGATGAATTTCTTAAAATGGAGATATGTGATGAAAAATATAAGAAATGGGTAGTACATCCTGGTAAAACTTATTTTCCTCTTTTGGGAATTGTCATTCATCTTATAAAAAGTGAGATAAAACCGGATAAAGTTTTCAAAGATCGATGTCATATTTTCTCTAACGATTGTGATATCGATACACCTGAAAAGAAGAGAAAAAAAGAGTATACAAAGCTTGCAGAAATAATTTCTAAGCTCAGGAATGAAGTTCCGAATCTGGATAAATATGTAGTAGGCATCGATACGGCGAGTAAAGAACTTGCAACTAATCCGGAATATTTTGTGGATGCGTATAAACTTTTGAGAAATAACGGTAATTTATTAGAAAGCCAGACAATTGGTTTTACATACCATGTCGGAGAAGATTTCAGAGATATTCTGAGCGGATTAAGGTCTGTATATGAAGTGATAGAGAATCTTAATTTCATCAAAGGGGATAGAATAGGGCATGGAATAGTACTGGGTATAGACATTGGCAGATGGCATGAAAACAATCAGGTAGTGTATCTTGAAAGATTCGAATATCTTAAAAACCTTATCTGGGAATGGAATGTTTCGAGAAAAATGAAGATAGAAGGCAAATATGATATTGATGGTGACATGACTTTCATTGAAGATGAGATTTTCAGAGTAAGTAAAAAAATATTCGGTTTTGTAGAAGGTATGACAGTTTATGATTTGCATGAGGCATATATTGATCTTGTTAATTGCAGACATAAGATTTTCAACGGAAAAGATGATTGTCCATATAAAAATACTAAAGAGAAAGACGGAAAAAAATCTGATAAAGATGATTATTGTACGGAGAATGATTGTCCGCTTGTTAAGCTAACAGAGAAAAAATATCACTCTGATAATTACGAAAAACATTTCCATCCTATTGAATTCGAAAACACATTTATATGGAGCCGACATTCATTGAAGATGGCCTATGAATGTGAATTTTTTCATAGAGATTTTAATAAAACCGAAGAGATTTACCTGGATAAAAACAGGATAGAAAAATATAAAAAAATTCAGGAATACATGCTTGATCTGATATCGAGAAAAGAAATTATTGTTGAACTTAACCCAAGCTCTAATTTGAGGATAGGGGAATTCAACACGTTCAGGGATTATCATATAAAAAGGTTAAGCAATCCTGGAGGTGAAAGGGTAATAGTTACTATTAATACCGATGACCCAATTGTTTTCAATACAAATCTTACCAATGAATACGACCTTATTTACAAGTATTTCATTCACGATGGGAAATACAAGAATAAGGAAATACTCGACTGGATAGACAAAATAAGGGTAAATGGTTTGAGATACAGTTTTATCAAAGACAGGGATATAACCCTCGGAGAAATTGTAGAGGAAATAAAGGAGATTATGAGGGAGTTGAAGCGGTAGAAAAGTTTTTACATACTATTTTTAATTAATGTATAATATGATTATATGTTTAATTTAAAACAGATTATATTTGAATTGAGGGAATACTGATGATACAAAGCGCTGAATTGAAGAATTTTGGTCCACTCAGAGATTTTAAAGTAGATAGGTTTGAAAACATCAATTTGATAATTGGTGAAAACAGCAGTGGGAAATCGTTTTTACTTAAAGCTTTGTATTCAGCAATCAAGAGTATAGAAGATTTTAAACGCGGCGATGATATTCGCAATATATCAGAAATTCTATCTGACAGATTGTATTGGACATTTCAAACCGAAAAAATAGGAGACATCGTTTCAAAAAATGCCGATAAAACTTCACCGCTTACCTTCAAGATTTTTTTAGATGGAAAAGAATTTCAGTATTCGTATGGCAGGAATACACAGAAATCAATTCAGAATATTGTTAATAAAACAATCCCGAGAGAAGGGAATTCGATTTTTATACCAGCAAAAGAGGTTTTAACGCTTTTTAACGTTATTATTCAGTCGAGAGAAAAAGATAAAATATTTGGTTTTGATGATACATACCTTGATTTAGTCAGGGCACTCAGAATACCTGTTACAAAAGGTAATAATTATCCGAGTTTTTCCAGTTCGCGAAAGGTATTAGAAGATTTAATAGGTGGTAAAGTAAAATACGATGGTGAAAGCGGAAAATGGCAGTTCAATAAGGATAGAATGAAGTTTTCGGTCGGAGCTACTGCGGAGGGAATTAAGAAAATAGCTATTTTCGATACTCTTCTTGGTAACCGTTATTTGAATAAATCTTCAGTGATTTTCATAGATGAACCTGAATCATCATTGCATCCGGATGCAATTTCAAAATATCTGGATATCATTTTTACTTTAGCGCAAGATGGTATACAGTTTTTTATCGCGAGTCATTCTTACTTCGTTGTGAAAAAACTTTATTTGATTGCACAAAAAAATAAAATAAATTTACCTGTTATTATTTTGAATAAGAATTCTGATGAGTATGAACTTGATAATCTTGTAAATGGAATACCTGATAATACTATTATTCGCGAATCAATCCGTTTATACAAAGAAGAAATAGATGCGATATTATGAATAAAAAAATATCTATCGAAGAATCAAATATGATTTTTGGGCCTTATGATAAAGAACAGTTTTTTCATATTGAAAATTCATATATCTATAAAAATCTTGGAAAAAATGTAAAAATAACAGAATTTATCTTATTAAAACAAGTAAATTCCGAGAAAAAAATGTATATTATTGAAGCAAAATCAAGTGCACCAAATCCAGGTAATAACAAAAGTGAGAACTTTGATAAGTATATTGATGAAATATCTGAAAAATTGCTGAATTCATTACTGTTAACAGTTGCTACATTCTTTGAAAGGCATAAAGACAATTATTATGAATTTCCGGATGAATTTAAGAAAGTATACAATTATTCATTAAAAACAATTCTTTTATTAGTGATAAATAATCACAAAATTGAATGGCTAGATCCTATTAGTATAGCGCTGAACATTAAAATGCGTAACGTTTCTAGAACCTGGCCCTTGAAAGTAGCTGTTATAAACGATTCAATTGCGCGTGAGAAAGGCTTTATAACTTAATATATATATTCTTGCTCATAATCTTTCCAATTAGTTTTATTTATGCATATCGAAATGAGAATACACAAAAGATTTTATTTAATATTGGAAAAAAAGAACGAAGCTCAAAGGCATCTTGGCGACCTATACAAGAACAAGCAGATAAATCTTTGTGTTACTTATATAAAAACAAAAAGACGCCATGCCTGGCGTCTCTACGAAAAAAATGATAAATTCATTTAAACTAGGGGACAGTACTGCCAGGGACTGTACCCGGTACAGAATACACAGATTCGATTCTGAAAAAAGTACAAATTCCATTTTAATCGAATTTTACAACAGAAAAAATAAAAGTAGAGACGGGAGGCATCCAGTCTACAGTATTTAAACCAAAAATAAAAGAAAGAGACGCCATGCCTGGCGTCTCTACGAAATCATTTTGAATTGAATTGTAAACCGGAAATAAAAAACAAAAAGACACCCTTCCGGGAGTCTCTACAAAATAATCTGTATAACTATCTTAATTTAAAACGCGATAAAAAGAATAGAAAAATCAAAATATAAGCGGAATAAATTAACCCTTTTTAATGTATAATCTGCTGCTTTTAATTATTGTATTTTTATGAGAGAGGTTATTTATACGCTTATTTTCAATTTGTATTTCAAATTTATAAGATCAGTAAATTCTTGCCGGTTTCATACACCGGGAGAATCTTTTATTGAGAAATGTATAGAAGATATAATAAATTTTAAGGAGAAGATAATGATATGCAGGTAATAAAAAAATATTTTGTTGAGGATTTTTCATCCGACTTAAAAGCCGGTTTTATAACTGCTGTAGTCGCTTTACCTCTTGCGATAGGGTTTGCGATTGCAAGTGGTGTTCATCCTGTGATGGGACTTTATACTGCCGTGATTGCAGGTTTTCTCGGTTCACTTATCGGCGGTTCCAGGTTTTCGGTTACTGGACCTACTGGTGCGATGACAGTGCTTATCCTGTCTACTTTGAATAAATACGGAGTTGAAGGTGTTCTTCTGGCAGGTCTTATTGCCGGTGTAATTCAACTCCTTTTTGGGTTGATAAAAGTGGGTAAATTTGTAAAATTCATACCTTTACCCATAATTTCGGGTTTTACTGCCGGTATAGGTGTGCTGATTTTTATCGGGCAGATTCCGAACTTTTTAGGAATAAGTATAAAATCACATGAATTTATTGGGGATACGTTCATAGAAATTGGTAAAAGCATTCCTTCTGCCAATTTAACTGCCATTCTGATAAGTGTGTTTACTTTTTCAATATTGATGTTTCTTCCTAAAATATTTTCGCATATTAAATTTTTGAAAGCAGTACCGGCTTCAATAATTGCCCTTGTTGTGACAACTGTTTTTGCGTATTTTTATGCAGCGCGGATGGGCATTCCGACTGTAGGGGAAATACCTTCATCACTTCCTTCGTTCAACATGGTGAATATAGACTGGCATCTTGTGAAGGAAATTTTGCCTTCTGCATTTACTATTGCTCTTCTTGGAGCTATAGAGGCTTTGTTGTGTGCGGTGGTGAGTGATGGTATGACAGGTACAAAACATAACAGCAATAAAGAACTCGTTGCACAAGGGATAGTCAACATGATAGTGCCTTTTTTCGGAGGTATACCCGCAACAGCTGCCGTGGCAAGGACTGCCGTTAACATAAGGGAAGGGGCAAAAACGAGAATTGCGGGAATGATTCATGCACTGATTTTACTGCTTACAATACTGTTTTTTGCACCGGTTGCCAAATATATACCAAAATCTTTCCTGGCAGGTATTCTTATGTTCGTATCTCTTAAAATGATCAATATCAGAGAAATATGGACGATTCTTCATCTGAGTAAATCGGAAACGCTTGGACTTTTAATCACGCTGTCACTCACTGTGTTAACCGATCTGGTTTTTGCCGTTGAAGTCGGTTTTGTTTTTGCAGTAATTCTTGTATTTATAAGGCTGATAAACGAGATTCAGATAACACATCATGAGGATATAGATAATAGTCATTCAAAGAGGCATATTTAACAGATGATACAGAATGATAAAATACTCAGTAAAAATGTATCCATATACATTCTGCAAGGTCCTTTTTTCTTTGGGGCTATGAATGTTTTTGATTCCAAGGTGAGTGAACAGATCGATACAACAATGCCCCATATAATAATAGACATTGAAGATGTGCCTTTTGTTGATTCTACGGCAGCTGTGAGGCTTTTGGAATTCATACATAAAAGAATTAAAGGCGGGAATAAGGTGTATCTCACTTCCGTTAAACCGGATATCAGGAAAAAATTGATCAAAAACCAGGAGTTAAGGGATTTTATAAATTCAAAAAATACTGTTTTTTCCGATTCGGGTGCAGCCGTGGAATTTCTGAAATCTTATTTTAATGAAGATTAATTTTGAGAATAAAAATTAAATCGCCTAAAAAACGTTTGGTATAAATGAAGTGGACATTACTCTTGGTTATTATTCCCACTAAAAGATATATAGATGCGATTCAAAAAATGAAGTAAATTCCATTTTAATCGAATATTACAATAGTAAAAAATAAATGTAGGGGTGTCATGTAAACAAAGAGACGCCATGCCTGGCGTCTCTACAAAATCATTATGAAATAATTATGAAGGTGAAAAAATAAACGTAGAGACGGGAGGCATCCCGTCTCAAAATCTTTTGATTTGAATTGAATAAAAGAGATGAAATAAAGAAAGAGACGCCTTGCCAAGCGTCTCTACCAAAAAATAATAAATTCATTTGAACTGGGGGACAGTACCGCCAGGGACTGTCCCCGTCATTGAATATACAGATATGGTTTAAAAACAGTGCAAATTCCATTTTAATCGAATTTTACAACAGAAAAAAATAAATGTAGGGGTGTCATGTAAACAAAGAGACGCCTTGACAAGCGTCTCTACAAAATCATTATGAAATAATTATGAAGGTGAAAAAATAAACGTAGAGACGGGAGGCATCCCGTCTCAAATTTAAGTCACACGTATAAACAAAAACAAAAGAGACGCCCTGCTGGACGTCTCCACAATTTTATCCGAGAAAAATTAATTTTAAATCATACCACGGTTGCCCGATGAAGGTGGTGTATTTCTGTTTGTACCTACGGAACTTAAATATTCATCGGTTATTTCATGCCTTACGGATGTATGCATTTCTCTCAATATGTTCAGGAATACCGTAAGGGTTATGGCGACAACCAATCCCGCTATTGTTGTGTAAAGCGCTTCTCCTATACCGTTTGAAAGTTCTTTGACGTATTTCAGATTTTCGGTGTTTTCTATTGAATTGAATATTTTTATCATACCGGTAGTGGTTCCAAGCAACCCGAGTAAAGTTGAAATTGCCGCACAGGTTGAAATTATCCTGAAATTTTTATGAAGCCTTTCGGTTTCATGACCGACAAATTCCACTATTTCATCAAGTTTGCCACTTCTGAGTTTTCCTATTTTGCCGTCAAGAGAATCCAGAAACGCATTATCCGTTCCGCGCCTCAGGGAACTTCTTATAATCGAAATGGTTATAAGCCTTTCGAAGAAGAAAAACAATCCGATTGCAGCAACAATCAGGATTATTATCATTACCGGGCCACCGGTTTTAATTATATCGAGGTACAAACTCCCCACTCCCTTTGAGTATTACTTATAACTGGAACAACTTCATTAAAATCTTTAATACCCATTATTTGAAAATAAAAACAAAAGATGTTACTGTTTATCAGTATTGATCCAGAATCATTTCCAGTTGTACGAATGCAACTTTAGCACCTAATTCTATCATTGCTCTGTAAAGAGGGTCATCTACAGGCAGATTTGCCATCACCAGAGCTTTTTTGGCGCATCTTTCATAAATTATTTTGAAACAATCGCAGGCAAAATCTATCAATTCGACATCTGGTGTGATAGTGTGCATATCTACGATGAAGAAGTTATCTTCATTTTCCCCCCATACCACATATCCGATAGGATGGGCGTGATTTTTTCCGTTGAATACCACGAATTTCTCATATCTTTCTTCCGATCTCTGCAATGTCAGGGGTGTTCGCTGCCAGTTTGGAATACGATGGAATATATTCTGTGCCCTGTAAGAGAGTTCGTGAACGGTGTGAGAAGTTGCATCTTCGTAGAAATATTCATGTGGCCTTTTGTCTTCAACTTCCAGGGTTAAGGTGTGTAATTCTCTTTGAACCCTGAATCCATGCTTTTTGTAGAATTTTACCGCTCTCTGGTCAAGATCCATAACTTCAAGAGTTACGGTATTGATTTTTTTCCATTTCAGATGTTCCAATGCATGCTGCATCAGATACTCCGAAGCCCCGGTTCCACGTTTTGAAGCTATTACTCCCATCGCATCAATTCGCGCAATATGTCCTTCAAGGGCGGTAATTAAGAATCCTATGGGAACTCCGTTTTCGTAGAGCATGAATGAACTGTCAAGTTCAATTCCATTTTCCCTTACATCAAGTTCAAACCCTTTGCTGGTCCAGTGGATCGGTATTACATAATTAGAAAATACTTCATTTACAAGGTTGACCAACGAGTTGACCATACCATGATTCAATGTTTTAATTTCCATTCAGATCCCCCTTTCATTTGAAAGAGCTAATAGTTATGATTAGTATAACACAGGTATGGTATAATTTCCACAGTCTTTTCTTTTTGTAATAAGCCATATAAAACGGTTTAAGGGGTGAGTCGCTTGAAAAGGTTCTTTTTTTACATGATAGTTTTTGCTTTGGTGTTTGTTACTGCCTGGTCTCAGGAAAATTCGAGGTTCAGAGAACTCGGTGTGGTTGTTGAGAGAACCGATCTGATAAGCGAATCTTCCATCGATAAGTTGCTGGGAAATTGTATAAAATACAGAATTGGAACTTTATATATACCGGTGGTTTCCTATATGGAAGCGTTGTACGATTCCAAATTGCTGCCGAGAAGTAATGTGCTGATAAACAACAAAACTCCTCTGGATTTTGACCCTATATCCTATATCATGGAAAAGGGTGAAACTTTCGGAGTTAAAATTGTTTTAACCATAGATCCTTTGACTGTATGGCCGGGTAAAGATCTTCCGGTAAATGCGCTGCATATTTCAAACAGTCATAGTGACTGGTTGAGCAGAGACTCGATGGGTATGCTGTTATACGATCCGGTGATTATGGATCCGGGTGTTCCGGAAGTTCAGAGCTTTATAATAGCGGTTTTCAAAGAACTTATGTTGAAATACAATCCCACATATATAGCTATCGATTCGCTTGAATATCCTGATAACAGTTATGGATACAATCCGTATGCTATGAAATCTTTTGAAACTTTTAAACGTCAGAACTTCAACAAACCGATAAATATAGATGATTACAGGGTACATGTCTTATCGGATATTGTTAGCAGGATAAATGAAGTGAGAGATTCTTTGGGGGTCAGGACTAGATTTTATATTTTCTGTAACAGTGATCCTGAACTGAGCAAAAAGGATAATTTTCAGGACTGGGTTGTATGGGTCAATTCCGGGGATATATCGAAGGCGATCATGTGGTACTGGTATCCCGATGTGAGAAATGTGAGATACGATACTTCCAGAGCTGAAGATAATATATTATCGGGCAGATTTATTCCGGCACTTTCTCCACTTGAGATGGGTAAATCACAGTTCACCCTGATTATGAAGAATTTACTTGAATACGATTTTGATGAGATGACAATAGATGTGTTTGACAGAAGTATCCTGGAAACTCTAAATTCATTAAAAGTAGGTGTTCCCAGATGATAATCAGACAAAAACAAATAGGCCCTTACTGGCAGAGGTTTCCAGTTACGTTCGGGATTCTTGTATTAAATGTGATTTTTTACCTCCTCACCGTGATGATAGGAGGAGGGAATCTCTGGAATGGCGGCAACAGTTCTTCACTTCTTTATTTTGGTGCGCAGCTGGGGAGTCTGGTTTCCAACGGTCAGCCATACAGAATGGTAACATCACTATTTCTGCATGGAGGAATGCTTCATATTCTTTTCAACTCCTATGCGCTGTATTACTTTGGTATGGTAACGGAATCACTTTATACTTCTTCCAAAATGTTTTTAATTTATATAGCATCGGGTGTTATGGGAAATGTGCTCACACAGATTTTTTATCCGAACGTCCTTTCAGTTGGTGCCAGTGGTGCCATATTTGGCCTTGTAGGTTTACTTTTTGCAGCTGGATTGAGAAAAGACATACCCGTTCAGCTTAACAGAATAACAGGAACCGCTTTGCTTCCGATGATAGCCATTAACCTGTTTCTGGGATTCACATTCCCGGGGATAAACAACATGGCACATATCGGAGGTCTGGCAACGGGATTTGTTCTAGGTTTTATAATACCTCCTTTTCCGCCAGCGCTTCTCAAGGTGAGGAAAATATGGAATGCAGTATTTATTGCCTGTATTGTATTCGTAGTACTCTGTATAGTGCTTAATTTTGTTTTTTTTCTTCCACCCGTTGAAAAAGTCATCAGTTTCTGGAATTCCTATGCTTCAATGCTGAGGGAGTTTTCTGCCTCTGGAAATTTAAGCAGTATTTCCTATCTGGTTCAACTTGTTCAGCCTTACGATTCTCAAACACGGCATTTGAAGGAGATGGCTGAAAACTATGTGAATTCGGGAGGGGTTTCTCCCACATTCAACGAAATGATAAATGAGTACACCGTATGGAAAACCGGAGTTACGGAGAAGTACGGAATAAAATGAGTTTCAGGTTAAAAATATTATTTTCAGTTCTGATTTTCTCTGCTTTTTTAACAGGGCTATCTTCCAATCTGAAAGAACTCGGGTTTGTTGAGCTGGGCGGGAAACCGGTGCATATGTTCCCGGACAGTAATTATAACAGGCTTTATGTGATAAATTATGAAACTAATGAAGTTGATGTTATAAATTCCCTTATATTTAAAAAGGAAAGAACTTTGAAAGAGTCGAGTTATCCCGTATTCGTTTCCCTTTCTAAGGATTACATCATAGTTTCGGATTTCTGGGGATATAAGCTCGATATTTACAGGAGAAGCAGCCTTGATTATATAAGTTCGATAAATGTCAGAAGAGGGCCTGGGTATTCCCTGGTGAGGAATAATCTGGTTTATTTTGTCAGTCAGCGGGAGTACTATTTACAGGTGCTGGATCTAGATAATATGCGGGTGTCACAGGAATTTGAGCTTAGCGGCAGGGTTCCGAAATTTTATTTTTTCGGGGATATAGCCATTTTACCTTACTATGATAATTATCATACATGGTCATGGGATTTTGAATTCCCTGAATCTGTAGGATTTATAAACGTTTCATCGCTTTTCAGGTGGAATCTTGAAGGGATGATAAAAAAACCTCTTAACGTTCTGGAAATAGAAGAGGGTAAATACATAATTACCGGGTATCTTGATCAGGGGATATGGGAGTTTAACTGGGGAAACATGAAAGTGGAAAAGTTTATCGACTGGGACAGGCATTCGCATATTATGGACATGTGTTATTTCAACGATTATGTTGTTGTTCCTTCCATGAGTGATGAAAATCTTTTTTACGCAAGAATCGATACTAAAAGTGTTTCGAGTGTACCTTCGTCACGTGGAGTAATGTCGGTGCTGAATTATGAAGATGAGTATTTGTTTGCACTTTCAAATTTCGAAAATAAAATTCTGATATACGATAAGAATATGAATAAAATAGAAGAGCACAATACGGGTGATTACCCCATTTCGATGTGTGTTATTGATGATAAGTTGTTTGTTCTCTGTATGGACGATGCGAGAATAGATGTGATGGAAATATGGTAATGAGGTGAAAGGAAATGATTAAAAAAAGAATTGCAGTCGCGATGAGCGGCGGTGTGGATAGTTCAGTTGCTGCTTATTTACTTAAGGAACAGGGGTATGAAATAGCGGGCTTTTTCATGAGAAATGGAATATTTAATGAAGAGGCAGAGAAAGATGCGAAGATGGTATGTGATTTCCTCGATATTGAGTTTTATGCCATAGATTTAAAAGCTGACTTTGATAGAGAAGTTGTTCAATATTTTATAGATGAATATAAATCGGGAAGAACTCCGAATCCCTGCGCGATATGCAACAGATTTGTCAAGTTTGGTGAGTTTATCGAGAAAATAGATAAGGTGTGGAAACATGATTATTTTGCCACCGGTCATTATGCGAAAATCAGGGAGGATATGGGTGAGAATTATCTCTACATTTCCTCATCGGATAAAAAGGATCAGTCGTATTTTTTATCCACTGTTAAAAGAAAATACCTTAATAAAACCATTTTCTCGTTGGCAGACCAGAAAAAAGAAGAGGTAAGGGAATTTGCAAAACACGTAGGCATACCCGTTGCCGAGAAAAATGACAGTCAGGAAATCTGTTTTGTTCCTTCGGATAATTACAGGGAATTTCTGAATGAAAAAGGTGTTTCATTGCCTTCAGGTCATTTCAAAAGGGAAAATGGTGAGATATTAGGCGATCATGAAGGTATACATACGGTTACCATAGGTCAGAGAAAAGGATTGAAATTCTCTGCGGAACAGAAACTGTACGTGAAGGAAATAGATATCGATAATAATACGGTAATAGTGGCACCACATGAGAATCTTTTTTCCGGCAAACTTAAGGCAAGGATAGTGAATTATTCCATAAAAGAATCGGATATTGCCCAATATCTGGATGAAATAGTACAATGCCGTATCAGAACCGGCAGCCCACTGACACAGTGTAAGTTTTCAATTGATGGGGATATTTTGAGTGTTGAGTTTAGCGAGAAACAATTTGCCGTAACTCCGGGGCAGTTATGCGTCCTTTATCATAATGAAAAAGTTCTACTTAGTTCAGTAATTTTATAAAAAATACCAAAATAATAAAAATATTTAATTAAATATCAAAATTATTTATTTTGCACTTGACTTTTATAAACTATGCGTGTATAATTTAATTGTAAAATAAAAGAAGGTGATTATATGAGGAAAACTTTTACTACTTGTCCAGCTTGCAAAAGTCAATTGTACGTTTCAGAATATTCATGCTCCAGATGTGGAACAAAAATAACTGGGAAATTCGAACTAGACGAACTTTTCAGGCTTTCTGAAGATCAGTTGTTCTTTTTGAAAATATTTGTGAAAAACAGGGGAAATCTTTCTGAAGTACAGAAAGAACTTGAAATTTCATATCCTACAGCGAGAAACAAACTTGAAGAAATAGTGAGAGAGATGGGATATGAGAATGATGTTCCCGAAAGAACGGAATCACAGAAAATACTTGACATGCTTGAAAATAACGAAATATCCGCTAAAGAAGCCATGAACATGTTGAGGGCTGTAAAAGAAGGAGGAAAATAATGACAACTTTTCTTGCCATTATTGGGGCTTTGTTTTTAATATTTATCGGTTTTAAATTCTTTGTAGGTGTTGTGGGAATTCTCATAGCAATCGGGGCTGTCATACTCGTGGGCCTGGTTTTGGGAGGCGTTATAATAGCCTTTTTTCCACTACTAGTAATCTTTTTGATAGTGTTTGGCTTATTGATGATTATAAAAGGAATAGCAAGGATATTTTAGCAAGAGAGTTTGGGAGGTGTGATTAATGAGTTATAGAAAAGAAGATGGTAACGAATCACTTGCCGGTATAAATGAAGTTGTAATCAGCGTAATCAGCGGTAATATAAGGGTAGAAAGAGCTCCGGAAGGCGTTACAGATGTTTTGTGGGAAGCATACTGGAAAAATGAGGAATACAGAACTGAAGTCAGAAGAGATGGCGACAGGCTGATTATAAGATTTGATGAAAAACAGAATTTCGTAAAATTTTTTGGTATTAATATACACTTTGGTGATAATCTGGATTATGCTGTTGTAAAGATACCCGATAACATTCCATATTTATGTGCGAATCTTGTATCCGGAGATTTTGAGATCAGCGATTACAATATAAAAGAAAAGATGAAAGTTACATCCACTTCGGGTGACATAAAATGTAATGGATTAAGGACAAAGAAACTGGCTATGAATACGAAATCCGGTGATATTTACTGTACCGATTTAAAAATAGATGACAAGTTAACTGCTAAAACCATCAGTGGAGATGTTTCCGGAGAAAGAATTTCGGCGAAGGCGATGCATGCGGAGAGTAAATCCGGAGATATAAAGATAAAAGATGATTCCAGAATTACCGAAACGCTTGATGTGCACAATGTCAGTGGTGACATTTTCTTCAGAAGTTCTGGTAAGAATGTAAATATAAATACTGTAAGTGGAGATATAACCGTTCATTCAACTGAACTGGAAATCAACAGGTGGATTTTAAATACTGTAAGTGGAGATATCAGCATAGAAGCTGAAAAGATTGACGGTAAAGTCGTATTCGATTCTCTTTCAGGAGATTGCTCTTTTAAAGGAGAAAAACCTACATATATGAGTAAAAGGACTTACAGTTACGGAAATGGAAGTGGTGAATTATCTTTCAAAACTGTTTCTGGTGATTTGAGTATAAGGGTTCAGAAAAAGAAAGTGGAAATAGAAGAGGATGAGCTTAATGTGAATGAAAATACCAGGTCTGATACCGCAATCCCGATACCACCAATGCCTCCGATACCACCAATGCCTCCGATACCGCCAGTTCCCACAAAGAAAGTCATAGAACCTGATGAAGATGCTTCGAGGATTATACAAACCTGCAAACAGGGTATAATAACCAAATCGGAAGCCAGGGAAATGATGGCGATATTGGATTACAGCGAAGAGGAAATAGATCATTTCATGAAACTTACAGAAGAGGATTAATAAAAATTCAAATAAAAAACACGGCGAAAGCCGTGTTTTTTATTTTAGCTTTGATATATGAAAATCTATCAGAGAATATATCCAGGAATTCACGTCTGAAAAATCGAATCCCGTATGGGTGGCTTTTTCTACATTTAAAGTGTAAGCGGGAGTTTCGTTATAAGGTGCGGGTTCACCATCCTGTGAAAGTACCGCTTTTATATTTGTCTTCCTTTCAGTATAATCAATTATTTGATTGAGACTTACAGAACCTGAACTGCAGGCGTTGACAGGTCCGGTGAAATCGATATCGGAAAGATATGCCAGAAATTTCCCGGCTTCTCCTGAATTTATAAATCCCATCTGAGAATTCAAGTTATCTATGTTTATCGGTGTTTTCTTTATGGTATTTTCGATATAAAATAAAAATCTTTTCGTGTAGTCATCTTCTCCTATTACATAAGGCAATCTGACTGCTACCGAATTCTGAGCTGAAAAATACTGAAACAATGCACATTCTGCCTGTCTTTTAATTTCTTCATAATTAAAATCAGCTCTGTCACACCATTTAAGCTTATGTGTCAGAGGATTGAAGTCTTCTTCATTTGTGTTCATATGTAAATCATAAACCGAAGCGGAAGATGTCATAATATACCTGCCGCATTTAGCACTGTCCAATAAATTTCTGATATCGTTCGAGCAATAGGCGATGTTATCGTAAATTACATCGTAACTGCTGCTTTCAAAGAGTTTTGAAATGCTTTCCGGATCGAGCCGGTTTACGATTTCGCGATTCACTTTACCTGAAAATTCCTTTTTTACGTTTCCGCGAGTTGCCACCGTGACATCATGCCCTTTTTTAAGCAGCTCTTCAACAAGATGTACTCCAAAATATCTTGTGCCGCCAAGTACCAGTATTTTCAAAATAATTCCCCCTTTATATCAAGATGCGATTATGAAAGTATAAATCAGTCCGAATCCCCAACTCATCATCGTAACGGGTAATGCGTAAAGGAAATATTTTGTGAAACTCATCTTAGAGCCGTAATGTTTTTTCATCAGGCTTATGGCAACTACGTTTGCGCTTGCCCCGATTGCTGTGAGGTTACCTCCCATACAGACTCCCACCGATAAAGACCACCATATTGGGTCTAAATTCGAAAATACCTGCGAATTTATTTCCGGGAGATGTTTTATAACGGGGATCATCGTTGCGGTAAAAGGTATATTATCCACAAATCCGCTCAGGAAAAAAGAGAAAGTATAGAGAACAGGTGCAAAAACCATAAGAGACATTCCGAAATTGCTTTCCAGGAAATCTGCGACTGACCTCAATACGCCAGTATCTTCCAAAGCACCGGTTAGAATGAATAATCCCATGAAAAAGAAAATTGTCTCCCATTCAACTTCTTTGAAATGAAAATCCAATTTATGAGAATCAAGTATAAGCACTGACAAAAATCCCATTCCAAGCGCTATTACCCAATTTTCGAGTTTTATGATTTCCTGGGATAAGAATAAAAATATTGTAATTAACAGGATTATGCTTGCTTTTCTCAGTTTTTTGACATCGACTTCAATTTGTTTATCAAAAAAAGATGTGTCGAATTTTAATTTCAATTTTTTACGATGTAGTACCATCATAAGTGCAATGGCCGCAATTAAAACTATAAACGATATCGGACCTGTATTTGTTGCGAATTCGAAAAAACTGAGTTTTGCCGCACTGCCTATAAGTATATTAGGTGGATCACCTATTAAAGTGGCCGTACCGCCGATATTCGAACAAAGTATTTCGCTTATTATGAATAGCATCGCGTCACCTTTTACAAGGTCAACTATGGCCAGTGTGATTGGGATGAATATGAGAAGAGTAGTGACATTGTCCATTAATGCTGAGAAAAGGGCTACGAAAACGTTTAAAAGGATAAAAACTCTCATTACCGACCCTTTTGAAGTTTTCAGAAGTTTAAATGCAACCCATTCAAAGAACTGGGATTTTTTAATTACGGATACAAGAATCATCATGCCTATAAGTAAGAACAACGTCTTAAAATCCACATAACTGTTCATTATATCCACTTCATTTCCGAAAACATGCAAAATGATAATCACAACAGCTCCAAGCATTGCTGCTACGGTTCTGTTGATTTTTTCGGTGATGATGAAAAAGTATACAATAATAAAAACAAAAAGGGATATTATTGCTGCCAACCCATTCACCTTCCATTCAAATAAATTCATTATCGTAAAAACACGAGTGCTATTATACACCTCGAAATGGGTATAATTATAAAAATAATGTTATGTTATGAAAAGCTTTCAAATTGGCGATATCAATAAACAGATCTTATATGTTATAATTTCATCTGTTATTTTTAATATATCTGAAATAGAGACTTTTGAAATGGCGTTACCCGATACCCTCCTTTGTATAAGTATGAATACATTTTTAAATTTATAATAAGTGATCTTTTAGATCCTCCATACATATCATATACAGGCTTCTTTGAAGCCTGATTTTTTTATTTTGTATAAAATTTGACTCGGGTCAAATTTGTGGTATAATATATTTGACCCGAGTCAAAATAGTTGTTGGGATAAAGAAAAAAATTTTATATGTGAAGAAAATCAATTCAGTCATATGTGATAAATAAGAGTGTCCACGCTTCGTATACTTAAGTTAAAAGAATCAGGATTATTGGTAAATAATTGAGGAGAGTGAATTATGAAAGCTGTTGTATCAGAAGAATTTGGTTTACCCAATGTACTTAAACTCAAAGAGATTCCCAAACCTGTTCCAAAGGAAAATGAAATATTGATAAAAGTTTATGCCACTCCTGTAAGTTATGGCGACATAATGGCAAGGGATTTTAAGAATTTTCCTCGCAATAAATTCAACATGCCTTTTTTATTCTGGGTGATGTCACGTGTCGCTTTCGGTTTAAATAAACCAAAAATAAATATACTTGGAAGTGAATTTTCCGGAAAAATAATGGCTACAGGAAAAAAAGTAAAAAAGTTTAAAGTGGGCGATGATGTTTTTGGATACCTGGGTCAGAAATTCGGGGGTTATGCGGAATATATAAGCCTTCCGGAAGAAAGCATTGTGTGTGTCAAACCTGAAAACATGACTTATGAAGAAGCCTGCTGTGTTTCATACGGTGCAATGATAGCCAACAATTTATTAAAAAAAGTATCCTTGAGGCAGGGACAGAAAGTGATTGTGAATGGTGCGTCGGGAGGAATTGGATCTGCCGCAGTTCAATTACTGAAAAATCACTACAAAGTGGAAGTTACAGGTGTATGCAGTGGTTCTAAAATGGAGTATGTTAAGTCTTTGGGTGCCGATCACGTTGTAGATTATACAAAAGAGGATTTTACTAAAAACGGTAAAAGCTACGATCTCATTTTTGATATACTTGGTAAAATCTCTTTTTCTAAATGCAGAAAATCGCTTAACAGGAATGGAGTATTACTTTTAGCGAGTTTCAAGGCAAAACATCTTCTTCAGATGGTTTGGACTTCGATTTTCAAACCTGCAGGTAGGAAAACTATATGTGCCTTGTCCCCAGAAAATAGAGAAGATTTATTTCTTGTGAAAGAATTTGTAGAATCTGGTAAAATAAAATCGACTATAGATAAACGCTATCCGGTGGAAAAGATTGTAGAAGCTCATACATATGTTGAAAAGGGATTGAAAAACGGAAATGTTGTTATCAATATATGATATACACGTAATCATTACTGCGTAAAAGAACTTTAAAGCTTCTGTTTTTGAACAGGAAAAACTTAGAAATGTCGAGTTTTAGAATTCTATTGTGAAGAGGAATGAAATGAAGAGAACATTAGTTGTTTATTATTCTTTGGGAGGCACTTCAAAATTCATAGCAGATATGATTTCCGAAGAATTAAAATGTGAAAAATATAAAATAGAGTTGAAAAGAAATTTTGTAAAAAAAAGTTTTTTAAAGTATTTTAAAAGTATACTGCTGTCAGTTTTTAAAATTTCGCCAGCGCTGAAGCCTGTTGATATTGATTTATCCATGTATGAAAATATAGTTATATGTTCTCCGGTTTGGGTAACCAATATTTCAGCGCCTGTGAGGAGTTTTTTTAAAACCAGCAATCTTAAGGATAAGAATATTTACCTTCTTTACTGCTATTATGAAGGCGTCGCAAATATGGTAGAGAAATTTGAAAAGATATCAGCTGGGAACAAAATTGTGCTTCATAGGGGATTTAAAACTCCTTTCAGAAATACTGTCGAAATTACCAAACAAATTGAAGAGGTAGTTAAAACCATTATCTGATCGTATTAGCTCAATACCTAAATTAAAAATTTCAAAAAAATATGAATAAAAATAAATCTATAACATAATCAGGAGGTTTTTATGAAGGCCGTTGTGTGCAAAAAAGTTGGGAGTTATGATGGGTTTAAACTGGAAGAAATTAAAACTCCTGTACCGGGAAATGATGAAATTCTGGTTAAAATATACGCTTCATCCGTGAACTACAATTCTATTTTCTTTACAAAGGGAAGTATTATGGCCAGAATGGCTATGGCATCTATGATCAGATCCAAAGATAAGATATTCGGGAATGATATAGCTGGAAAAGTGATAAGTGTTGGAAAAAACATAAGAAAGTTTAAAGCCGGTGATGAAGTGTACGGAGATTTATCTGGGAGTGGTTTCGGTGCATTTGCGGAATATGTATGTGTGAAGGAAGAGACAATAGCAAAAAAACCGAGGAATATCTCTTTCGAAGAAGCGGCTGCAATACCCGAGGCGGGGCTTGTGGCATTGCAGGCATTACTGTTGTATAAAGGGTATATAAAAGGGAAAAAGGTGTTAATATGCGGAGCGTCGGGAGGAATAGGCACTTTCGCGGTTCAGATTGCAAAAGCTTATGGAGCAGAAGTGACAGGTGTTTGTGGTAGTAAAAATATTGAAATGGTACGTTCTCTTGGAGCTGATAAAGTGATTGATTATAACAGGCAGGATTTCATCAAAATGGGTGAAAAATATGATTTTATACTGGCAACAGCCGGGTACCGCTCAATTTATGATTATAGAAAGAGTTTAAAACCACAGGGTATTTATATTTCCACAGGTGGAAATGGAAAGCAGATATTTCAGGCAATTTTACTCGGACCGCTAATTTCGAGAAAAAATGGTAAAAGATTTCAGTCTTTCCTGGTAAAGACAAACAAGGATCTTGATTTGATGAGAGAACTTGTAGAAGAAGGAAAAGTAAAACCGGTTATCGATAAATGCTATGAATTATCCGAAATTAAAGAGGCTCTTAAATATTATTCGAAAGGTCATTCACGTGGAAAGGTAGTTGTGAGTGTAAAAAAAGAAGTATAAACATGGAATGAAAAGGAGTTGATGGCATGAGAGTATTTGTTGCCGGTGCTACTGGGGCAACCGGTAAATTAGTAGTAGAGCAGCTGCTTGAACGTGGGTATGAAGTAATAGCAATCGTAAGGTCTTTTGAACGTATCCCGGAAAATATCAGAAAAAATACAGATTTAAGTATTAAGAAAGCGTCTTTACTCGATCTTTCAGATGAGGAAATCGCAGTATATGTTAAGGGATGTGATGCTGTAATTTCCTGTCTTGGTCATAATTTAAATTTAAGAGGGATATATGGTAAACCGCGTAAACTTGTAACTGAGGCAGTTGAGAGGTTGTGTTATGCGGTAAGGAAAAGCAATCCTGATAAACCAGTTAAATTTGTTCTGATGAACACCACGGCAAATATAAATCTAGACCTGAAAGAAAAGATTTCTTTTGGACAGAAAATAGTACTGAGCATTATCAGAATGCTTATTCCTCCACAGATTGACAATGAGAAAGCTGCGGATTATCTGAGATTGAATATAGGACAGAATGATGAATTGATTGAATGGGTATCTGTCAGGCCAGATGCTTTGATAGACATGGACAGAGTATCTGAATATGAATTGCATGTTTCACCCATTAGAAGTGCTGTTTTCAATCCAGGGAAAACGAGCAGGATAAATGTCGCTCATTTTATGGCTGAACTGATCGATAATCAAAATACATGGGATTGCTGGAAAGGGAAAATGCCTGTAATCTACAACGTTGAAAGGTAATATGAATTGATTATAGTGAGTGATTAATTGTGTGTATAATAAATGGATTAAATATTTATTGTTTCGCTTCAATACCCTTTGGATTCGAGATATGAACGCTCATTTGTATGCCTGATTTTAAAATACCCGATTAAAATAAGGAGGGCTTAATGAAAAAAACAATTGTAATTTTTTACTCGCTGCAAAATAATTGTGAATTTATCGCTGATTACATATGTGATAAATTGAACTGTGATAAGCATAAAATAGAGTTGAAAAAAGGACTTAAAAAAGATTCTTTTTCAAAGTTCGTCGTGGGAGGCATGCAGGCAATTTTTAAGATTAATCCAAAATTGCTCGATTACAAAATAGATTTTGATAAATACGATAACGTGGTAATTGGTTCACCTGTATGGGGAGGGAATCTTTCGTCTCCCATGAGGAGTTTGTTGAATCAGGAAAAAATTAAAGATAAAAATGTTTTTTTATACTGCTGCTACGCAGGTGATGAAGGAAAACTCTTTGAAGAAACTGAGAAGATTTTAAGTGGAAACAGGATAAAATTTGAGATGGGATTCAAGGAGCCGTTAAAAAATAAGGAAGATTTTTCAGATAAAATAGGAAAGTTTCTGGAGGAAATACAAAACACCTGATGATTCGGAAAAGAGGTATTTTGTATAAAAGATATTGTATGAAAGGAAGATAGTGTGAAAAATACTATAGTGGTATATTACTCACTTGGCGGCAACACAGAATTCGTTGCCGAGTCTATTATCAGTGAACTTAAATGTGATAAGTATAAAATCGAAATAAAAAGAGGTCTTGCCAGAAGTTCAGTTTCAAAATATTTCTGGGCTGGAGTACAGGCAATGTTTAACAGAAAAGTCGAACTCAGTGATCACGAAATTGATTTTGAAAAGTACGAAAACATCGTGGTTGGTTCTCCGGTATGGAGCAATAAAGTGATACCGCCGGTGAAATGTTTTTTTGAAAAAGAGAATCTGAAAGATAAAAATATTTTTCTTTTTTATTCTTATGGTGCAGAAGAGGGAAATGCACTGGAGAAATTATCTGAATTGTTCACTGGAAATAAAATAATCTACAATTTTGGATTTAAGACACCACTGAAAAATATCGATGAATTTTCCCGGAAAATAGAAGAATTGGTTGAAGCCATAAAAGGAAAGGCTAATAAAATGAGCAGGGAAGAGATACTCAGAGCTGGAAAAAACCTTATAATTGAAAAAGGATACGAAAAAACCAAGATAGAAGAAATAATGAAAAGCATAGGTTCAGCAAAAGGTGGATTTTATTACTATTTTGATTCGAAAAAAGATTTGATGATTGAGATAATGAAAAGAGATTTCAGGACGGTTATCAGTCATGCTATTTCTGAAAATGATGAAGAAAGCAGGTCTTCGCGACAAAAACTTGAAGGTGTACTTTCCGTAGTTCTAGGGCAGTCGCAGGAAAAATATATTGAAAGATATTTCAACAAAGGCGTACCCGATGAAATACAGATTCCTCTTGATAATCTCAGGAATGAATTACTGCTTCCTATAATCATAGATTTAATAGAAACGGGAAATGAAAATGGAGAATTCAACGTTCAGAATGTTCAGATTGTTTCGGATATTATTTTCAGGGGGATATCATCTTTCATACACGATAATTACTCTAAATTTTCTGATGATTCTTATTATAAAAAGGTTAAGAGTTCATTGGATGAAATCTTTAACAAGATCCTTGTAGATATTGCTGGCTAATATGATACCGGTAAAAATACAAATAAAAAAAAGGTTGAATCGTCGATTCAACCTTTTTTTATTTTTTATAATTCAAATTTTCTTACCTGTGCCAGTAGGTTTTCAGCCAATGCTGATAGTTCTTCAGATGATGCACTCGTTCTTTGAGCATCTGCGGACTGCCTTTCTACTATCTGATTCATATCCAGCATTTGTTCCGAAATTTCCATAGTCGATTTTGAAGAGGTATCCATGGCACTCGCCATTTCTTCCGCAGCAGCACTTTGTTCCTGTGCGGCTCCAGCAAGATTTTCTACCATGTTAGATATTCTTTCTACTTTTTCTAGTATTTTGAAGAACTGGCTGTTTATCTCTTCCGCATCGGTGTTAACACTTTCTACATTGGATTTTGTTATTTCCGTTGCCTCTTTGGCTTTTTGTGCATTATCATCCACTTCTCTAAGTATCCGGGATATGTTATCGGCTGATTGCTTGCTTTCTTCTGCAAGTTTTCTGATTTCATCGGCAACAACGGCAAAACCTTTTCCTGCTTCTCCTGCACGGGCTGCTTCTATTGCCGCATTTAATGCCAAAAGATTTGTCTGTTCGGCTATTGAGGATATTGCCACAACTATGTCCCTGACATTTTTGGATTTCTGTGCCAGTTCTTCCACAACGTGTGTGGTTCTTATTGTCTGATCTGTAGTTTCCTTTATCATGCCGACTATTTTCTTTATAGAATCACCTCCGGAAGTTGCCTCACTTGCTGTATCTGAAGCATCTTCGGATAATTCCTGGGATATTTTTGATATATTTTGAGCAGCGGCAGCAACTTCTTCCACACCAGATGTTACTTCTTCTATGGAAGCTGAAGTATTCTGTATATTGTTTTCAACAATTTTCGACTGATCATATAGCTTTTCTGAAGAGGCATTCTGTTCTTCAGCTATCTGTGCAAGGTCTTTTGAAGAGTGGTCTATTTCCTGTGAGGTGTCTAGTATCGTCTTGACGGATTCTCGCAAAGAGATTGCCATTGAGTTTAAAGCACGTGCTATCATTGTTATTTCATCACGGCCTTTTTCTTCGAATTCTATGTTTAATTTACCTTTACCGAATTCTTCAACCAGTTCGGACATTTTTTTCAGAGGCTTGATAATGGCTCTGACCAGAAGAATAATTATGACTATTATTATAGCTGTAGAAATTAAAGCTATGAGTATTAAAAATGTCCTGATATTGTCTGCATCTTCATTTACCTTATTCAATGGAATATTAACGTTGATTACCCAGGAAACATCATCGGTTATTTTTAATGGAAGATAAATTCTGTATACATCTGATTCTAATGTGTTTGAGTAGTTCAACATATTTCGCAATATATTGCTCCTCACTGCATCCTTTGCAGTCTGCAGCTGTTCAATGACATTGATTTCAGTTCCAACTTTAGTTTTATCCGGATGTGCGATGTAAACTCCTGAAGGAGAAATCACACTTAAAAAACCAGTTTCAAAAGGTTTTACATCCGAAATCATATCGGTTATCATATCAAGGGCAATATCAATACCGACAACTCCGAGAACTTTTCCGTTAATTATTACAGGTTTTGCCAGGGTAGTCATTAAAACGTCTTTTCCACTGACTTCATAATGAAAAGGTTCCATAACAATTTCTTTTCCCGAATTTCTGGCAAGAAGATAATAATCACCATCTCCTTCAACTGAATAACTTTCACAATTTGTCAATTCAATTGATGATCCATCACGATAAAAATATGGTATATACCTACCAGTATTGTCATGTCCCTGTGTGTTTTTGAATTCTGAATCTTTCGCATCAAATTTGTCAGGCTCCCAGATAGTCCAGATACCTAAAAAGGAAGGATTATTTTTCAGTAACTGCTGTAAAACAGAATTAAAAAATGATCTGTCTGTATTATTAAAACTGACCATGTTTTCTGCTTCCACAGCAAGATTTCTGATGGTATTCAACGCTAAATCTACCGGCTTTATTATCTCTGTACCGTACCTGTAAGCTATTTCTTCAGCTTTATCATAGGCCTCTTCAACTGAAACATTTCTTACCTGAACAGAAGCCAGAAAAATAATCACCACAATAGTAATTACAAGAATCGTAATTACCGGTATCAAAATTTTAAAGGTCATATTTAACCTTGAAAACATAGCTATTCCTCCTTATAATTATATAAAAAAATTATCGTATAATTTAATATCTCCAGCTACTGTTTTTATAATCCGAAAAAAATGGGGCTATATTGCCCCATAAAAAGGTCATAAACTTAATTTCATATAATTTGCATCTACTCCTTCAAGCAGATTCAGTTTTCTACAGAGTTCTTCGTGTTTTTCTTCTGCTCCAACCATTTCGAGGATTATAAGACCGTGTTCGGAACAGTTGTCAAGAACGCCATCATGTAATCCCAGTCTTGTTTTGATAAGACAACCCCAACCAGTAAGGATTTTCTGAACCTTTTCCGCAGCATCTTTTCTGTTATCGATCATTACAGCCATTACAGTTTTTACCGCTGTCGTTTCACTCATGTTATACCTCCTTCAAGATTGAGAGTATAGATGTATTTTAACAATTATAGCATTTAATTATAAAAATATTAAAACTTTATTGTCATTGTTCGATTAAATAGGTTATGTTGCTTTTTGTAATTAATCTAAGGGTTTCTTGCTTTTTAAAATGACATGTATAATGTATTATAATATTAATTGAAAAGAACTTTAAAAAATGAAAAAAAATGTAACCGATGTTACGGATTTACATTTTTAAAAGGAATAAAATAAATTCAACAGGATTAGGAGGAGTGAAGAAATGAGTGAATATCTGAATAAAAAAGATAAACTTAAAGATCTGCTTCGAAAAGTCCATATAGAAAAAAATATTGAATCCATTAAAGAAGAATTTTCAATTCTTATCAGGGATCTTACTCCATTAGAAATAGCCCAGATTGAACAGGAATTGATCGAAGAAGGAATTTCAACATCTGATATTCAGTTGATGTGTGATGTTCATCTTGATATGTTTAAAACAGCAATTTCAGAAGAAGAACCGGCAGTTGAGCCGTGGCATCCGATTTCCATTCTGATGGAAGAACATAAGGATATGGTTAAGAATTTTTCAGATATGAAAAAAAGTATAGGTGTAATTAATGACTCAATTAAAAATGGAAAAACTGACGGTATTTTCGAAATTGATTCATATTTTGACTATCTCGGGGAAATTGACAGTTATTTCCACAAGGAGGAAAATGTAATTTTCCCGTACATGGAGAAAAACGGAGTAATTCAGCCTCCAAAAATAATGTGGGAAGAACATGACAAAATCAGGGATATAAGAAAAGATATAATTTCATTTTCAAAAAATCAATCGGATTACAAAAAACTCTCAGAACAGGTATTAATTCTGAACGAATTTATAATAAATCATGTATACAAGGAACATAAAATTCTTTTTCCCTCGGCATTGAAGATTATAGATGAAAAAGGATGGTACGAAATAAGGGAGCAGTTTGATGAAATAGGATATTTCTCTTATTTCCCGAAACCGATGATTAAAAGTACAGAAAACGAAATGTCAATTGATGATAGAAAACTTAATCTTCCATCAGGATATATAGGAACTGATCAGATAGTAGCAATGCTGAATATTCTTCCTGTGGATATCACTTTTGTCGATGAAAACGATGTTGTCAGGTATTTCAGTGAAACTAAAGACAGGATATTCGTCAGATCAAGGGCTATTGTGGGAAGAAAGGTTCAGAATTGTCATCCGCCTAAAAGTGTTCATATAGTTGAGAAAATTCTTTCCGATTTTAAATCAGGTAAAAGGGATGAAGCTGATTTTTATATAAGTATGAATGAAAAAATAATATACATCAGATACTTTGCATTGAGAAATAGAGATGGAAAATACATGGGGACTGTTGAGGTTACTCAGGACATTGCCCCGTTGAGGAAAATAGATGGTGAAAAGAGAATTTACGATGAAAAATAAGAAATCAGTTTAAAACATTGGAAAAATAAACCAGGAGGTGTGTTAAATGTTTTGCTATCAGTGTTCTGAAACATCAAAAGGTACAGGGTGTACCGTAATTGGAATATGTGGGAAAGAAGAAAGTGTATCCAGATTACAGGATTTTCTTATATGGCTTACAAAAGGTATATCTTACTGGGCAGTGGTTGGTAGAAAACATGAAATAGATGATGGGGAAATAAACCTTTTTGTGGCGGAATCTCTTTTCACAACCATTACCAATGTGAATTTCAGTGCGGAAAGTATCGGTAATATGATAGAAAGGGCTTTTTACCTGAAAGACAGGATTATGAAAGAAGTACTTGAAAAATGTCAACACAGTCCTAAATGTGTGGAGAAGGCACCGGAAGCTGCCACATGGGATGTTAAAGGCGGGCTTGATACATATGAACTCAAAGGTGCAGAAGTCGGAGTGCTTGCCACAAAAGACGAGGATGTAAGATCGTTGAGAGAGCTTCTGGTATATGGACTCAAAGGAATAGCTGCGTATACCGATCACGCTTATGTGCTTAAATATCAGAAAGAAGAGATACTTTATTTTCTTGAAGAAGGTCTCATGGCAACACTTGATGATGAACTCTCTGCGGATGAACTTGTCGGATTGGTTCTGAAAGCAGGGGAAGTGGCGGTAAATGCCATGGCATTACTTGATGAAGCGAATACGAAAACCTTTGGTACCCCGGAAATTACAGAAGTCTTCACCGGAACAGTTGAAGGGTCTGGCATACTGGTTAGCGGACATGATTTGCTTGACCTTGAAGAACTTTTGAAACAAACTGAAGGAAAAGGAATAAATGTATATACACATGGTGAAATGCTTCCTGCACATGCATATCCATTGCTGAAAAAATATCCTCATCTCAAGGGAAATTATGGTACTGCTTGGTATTTTCAACAGGTGGAATTCGACAAATTCAACGGACCTATAGTGATGACTACAAACTGCATTCAGAAACCAAAAGATACGTATAAAGACAGGATTTATACCACAGGACTTGTCGGATGGCCTGGAGTCAATCATATTCCAAACAGAACTGACGGTAAGCAGAAAGATTTTTCACACGTTATAAAAAAAGCTCTTGAATGTGGAAGCCTTGAAGTAATTGAAGGCAAAAAAATCACAATAGGTTTTGCACATGAACAGACTGCAAAAGTGGCGGACACAATTGTCAATGCGGTTAAAAGTGGTGCCATAAAGAGATTTGTAGTGATGGCAGGTTGTGATGGTCATTCAAATGAAAGGAAATACTACACTGAACTGGCTGAGCAACTTCCAAAAGATGCGGTTATCCTAACAGCGGGCTGTGCTAAATACAGATACAACATGCTGGATCTGGGTGATATCGGAGGAATTCCAAGGGTAATTGATGCGGGACAGTGCAACGATTCCTATTCCCTTGCAGTTACTGCTCTGAAACTTAAGGAAGTATTCGGAGTTGAAGATATAAACGACTTACCAATTTCTTATGATATTGCCTGGTATGAGCAGAAAGCAGTGGCAGTATTACTGGCATTACTTTTCCTTGGTGTAAAGGGGATAAGGCTTGGACCAGTACTTCCGGCATTCGTTTCACCTAATGTACTCAAGGTACTAGTTGATAAGTTCGATATAAAACCCAAAGGAACCGTTGAAGAAGATGTCGAAAAAATCATGCAGGGAAAGTAGCTGATTGATATGATAATCTCAAAAAAATACGATGAAGTATCTCCAGTACTGAACAGAGACGGGTTAGTGGGAAGAAAAATATACGTGAATGAAAGTGCAGAGGCGGTACATATAAAGTTTGACAAAGGAGCGTATTTACAGAAACATACAACTCCGGTAGATGTGTTTTTTTATATACTTGAAGGAAATGCGGAAATAGAAATCGGGGATGAAATAGTTAATGCTGAAAAGGATTTTATAGTGGAAAGTTCTAAAGATATACCACACGGCATAAGGAATGTAGGAGTCGGTATTCTAAGAGTGTTGGTTGTCAAAGCACCAAAACCATAAAATGCAAGGATGAATAAAAGGGCGTAAGCCCTTTTATTTTTTGGTATAATCATTTGTGTATATTGTCAGTATCCTCTGTTTTTACTTCAAAAATCAGAAAGTCTCTTTCATTTTATTTGATTGAATTTTAAATTATCGGTTTGTTTGATCCGGAGGTGATATTTTGAAAAAGAATACCAGAATTTGGATAGGTACGAGTGGCTTTTCATATGATGACTGGGTTGGTCCTGTTTACCATAAAGAACTCAATAAAAAAGACAGATTCGATTTTTACCTGACTTTATTCAATTCTCTTGAATTGAATATGACATATTACAAAGTGCCGTCCGAAAAGGTCATATACTCTTTCTGCAAAAAGATTCAAAAAGAGTTTTTGCTGACAATAAAAGCGCATAAGAGTATTACCCATGAGAGAAATCCTGAATATCTTGGAATTTACAACAATTATTTAAAACTCATCGAGAGTTTTGGGCATGAATCTCTTTTACTGCTTCAGTTTCCGTATTCTTTCGATTATAATAAAGCGAATTTTGATTACCTTGAATTTCTGATAAAAAGAACGGGTTTTAAAAAAGCGATAGAATTCAGAAATATATCATGGATTTCAGAGAAGGTTATCAATTGGGCAAAAGACAACGGAGTGATACTAGTATCTGTGGATGAACCGGCATTGAGAGGATTGATGCCAAGAAATCTTTTGAGCAATCTGCATGTGTATTTAAGATTTCATGGCAGAAATTCTGATAAATGGTGGAATCCTGATCATCCTTATGAAAGATACGATTATCTGTATAAAGAAAATGAATTGAAAGAATGGGTTGACAAGCTGGATTCAGTAACCCCAACAGAGGTGATTGTTTATTTTAACAATCATTTCAGGGGTAAATCGGTGAAGAATGCTAAAATGTTTGCAGATTTAATATAGAAAGGAGAAATTATGAAAAATTACGATACATATTGTGGGTTATATTGCGGAGCTTGTATGATAATGAAGGCGAATGAAAATGAGACTTTGGATGAACTTGCTAAAGTATGGGAGGAAAAACCGGAAAATTTAAAATGTGATGGCTGCAAGACTGATGTTAATTATCATCACTGTGCTGACTGTGGTATCAAGAAATGCAATTTGGAAAAGGGATATGATAATTGCTCAGAATGCGATGATTTTCCATGTGAAAAAATACAGGAATTCAATGACGATGATTATGAGCACCACAGTGTGGTAATCAGAAATCTGAATGAACTTAAAGAAATAGAAATTAGTGTTTGGCTGCAAAAACAGGAAGAAAGATGGAAATGCGATAGCTGTGGAACAAGATTTTCATGGTACGATGAAAAATGCTCGAATTGCGGAACAGAACTATATAACAGTATAAAAGAAATTGAGGGTTTACAGGGGAAATAGGCATAAAAGGAGAAGACATGAAAAAAATCCTTAAAGAGGGAAAAATGAGTGAAAAAGCCAAGGAAGCGCTTGACATTCTTCTGGCTATTCCAGAAAATGAAAGAATGACAATAACCAAAGACCGGAATCAGATAATTTCTTTCAGAAAAGGTTTCAATGAGTTTATGGAAGAACAGATTGAACTGTCTGGTATGGATTTTAAAAAGAGTGTTGAAGAAATATCGGGTATCGAAGTTTACAGATTTTATTCTGATGAAAAAAAAGATGCTTCAAATAAGAAAATTATATACATACATGGTGGCTGTTTTGTATTTGGAGATGCTTCTTCTTACTGTTCTATCCCAATTCAGCTTTTGAATTACGGAGGATTTGAACTGTATTCCGTGAATTATTCACTTTCGCCTGAGATAATATTTCCAAAGGCTTTAGATGAATTGGAAGAAGTATATACCGGATTGCTATCAAAGGGAATATCACCTGAAAATATCTGTGTGATGGGTGATTCAGCGGGAGGAAATCTCGCTTGTTCTCTGATTTTAAAGTTGAAGGAAAATGCAAAACCACTTCCTGGATGTATGGTATGCTTCTCTCCATGGACTGATCTGACTGAAATTCCCTCAACAGATTTATATGTTGAAAATGAAGGTAAAAAAGAATATTTTGATCCGGTTGTTTCGGCGGTAAGTATTGTGAATTCCGCTGACTTGTATATAAAAAACTATGACAGAGAAAATCCGCTTATCTCACCTGTATTCGGTGAATATGATGAGTTTCCACCCTCTTTGATAATTGCCGGTGAAAGGGAATTGCTTTATGAGGATTCTGAGAAACTGGTGAATAAAATGGAAAAAGACGGATGTGATGTTGAATTTCTGGTTTACAAGAACATGTGGCATGTTTTTGCAGGGGATTCCACATTACCAGAAACAAAAGAATGTATGGAATATGTGATTGATTTTATAAATCGAAATATATTTTAATAATAAAGTGAATTTCTGATATATTAAAAAAGAAAAAGCGTGGCAGTATTACCACGCTTTTTATATAAAATTATTGTCTATTTGATACGTAATTGATTTGTTTCAGACCTTTCATTAGCGGTGTTGTTTTTTATCTGAATTGTGTTATCAGCTATAGGCGGGATATGAGTGTTTCCATTTTCATCTATTGAAAAATTTTCTTCAATATTTGAGAATGTGTTTCCCGCTTTACCGCAAACATCGTTAGATGTATCCATCCAGACACCCCCACCTTCAGAAATGGCTGTGTTGGACTCAATAACTGTATTTTCTAAATACAGAATGTTGTTAATCCATAAGGCGATACCTCCACCATATTGATTAGAAGTATTTTCTTCAATAATCGTATTTGTAATTGTGGCAGAAGAACCATCTCTTATAAGTATTGCTCCACCAGCCCATTCCGCATGATTGTTTCTGAAAACACAGTTGTCAGCTTCTATTTTTGATGAATTAGAGTTAATTCCCCCACCTTCAGAATTGGCTGTGTTTGAGGCTATAATGGTGTTTTTTATTTTTAAGAATGAATTATTATTTAAATAAATTGCACCGCCATTATTACCAGAATTGTTTGTAAGTGTACAGGATTCCAAGGCTAAATTAGAATTATTAACACTGATAAACCCATAGTTATAGCCGTTATAATCGGACATGTTTGAATTGATAATTGTAACGCTTGAATTATTCGAAAGATTGAACAACGCTCCGGTGTTATTGCCGATGAAGTTTATTTCGTTCAATGTATCTATGGGACTTATTTTCAAGGTTTTGTTGTTTATATTTATATTTTTTTCATGTACAGTATCCGTTGCTATTAGAATACTTATTTCCCTGTCATTTGGCAGAGAGTTTATGGCATCCGTCAAAGTATTGTAATGAGTTTCCTGGCCATCTATTTCGAGTGAAAAGTCTTTATCCCTGAACAGATTGAAATCGTTGAAATTACCTCTGGCAGAAATTACTCTCAATTTCGATTTTACAGGTATTTTTTCATTTGCATTGAGGGTAGCGTTATCACTTATGATGTGGTATGCCTGATCTGATCTATCCACTGAATTCAGTATGGTAGTTATGGATGCGGTTGTCATATTTATTACATACTCTGCTTTATATTCAATCTCAGTTGCTGAACCTGTAATAAGTACAAGGTAATCTACTTCGTTTTTTAGCCTGAAATCCGTACACCTGGAAAGTGGTTTTGAAATAAAGTTTTTTGAAGATATAATGGATTCGTACAATGCCCTGTTTTCTCCGTCGGCGTCACCACATGCTTCAAAAATATATGATACGTTTCTTGCAGCAATCTCTTCCAGACCCGTAGGTACTTTCTGTTCTTCCAATGTGAGTGTTACAGTAGAATCCTTAGTGAGTGTTATTCCGCTTATTTCAACTGTTTTTTCATTTATTTCTTCAGTTTTAATATTTCTTGAGTTACTATTCCCAATTTTCACAGTTGCATTTTCACTTAAGATAAAACCATTTGGTATTGCGAATACTACACTTCCGTTTCTGTATTCACGACCAATCACATAATCCATGTTGAGTGTTATTGTTTCTCTTTCGATTGCACTTTCCGGTCTCAGAGTTAAAGTTCCTTCTTTAGTCTCTTTTCTGAAAAATGCGATGTCTTTACCATCGGCAGGCATTTCACTTCTTGGCATTTCTGTCAGTACGTTATTCGTATAAACGTTATTGTTTGTTTCTGTATTTTCAACGAAAGATATTTCTTCCATTGGTGAATTGAAGTGTTTCCATTCCCTACCCTCACTGTTGAGTATGGTGTAATACTCGCCCACGTATATTCCAGCTCCGTACTGTGCTGTATTACTTTCAATCGTGTTTGAATATACTACTGGTTCGAATTCAACTTCATTCTCAGGAAGGCTTCTTTTTTCAGAATCATATCTGGGTTCAGACAGGAAACATATTCCTCCACCAAATGCACCGTAATCCCATCTGGCTTGTGACAGATACATATCAGGCATTTCAGTTGTATTATTTGAGAGGATATTGTCATGTATAAAAGGACTCCCGTTAAGCACGAGTATTCCCCCACCGTTTATGGCTTTACTGTCTGTTATGATGTTATGGTGAATTGTCGGGCTGGCGTTTATTATCGTTATTCCTCCACCAAAGCCACTCATTCCAGGCCTTCTTTCGGAATCATCGTAATTCGGAATACCATTTCCGTTTCTCACTGTGAATCCTGCAAATACAGTATCTCTGTCTTCACCTTCTATGATTCCTATTACAGGCCCCTGATTCTGAGCATCTATTATCGTGTTTTCTATTGCAGTTTCATTTGTTTCATATGTACTCTTAAGCGTTATCGCTTTTCCATCTAATTTAACGCTTTCTATGTATTCGCCTGGATATACTATTATCGTATCCCCGTTTTCTGATTCGTCTACTGCTTTGTTTATGCTTGTGTAATTCCATGATACGTTTTTATTCACTATGAGTATTTCTGCTGTGTTGGTAACAGGCCTGTTGACGAATGTTTCAAGTTCTGCGCCGTTAACTGCCTTCACATCTCCTCTGGTGTAGCTGACATGTATCTGATTGTTCTTGCCCACTGCTTCTTTCAATGTGAGTGCATATATTCTGGAGTCACTGTTTTCTTTGAGTGTTATATCAGTTACTTCGTTTACGTATCCGTTTACCAGTACACCAAACTGTTCTTTTTTTCCTTCGGGACTTTGCATAGCTTTATCAAAACCTATTTCTATGTGTTTCATATCTGTTGTGGTTGTTGCACTAACACATACGGGTTTTTCACCTGGTACTTTATTTGCTACTGGATAGTTTTCAAATGCATCAAGTTTCCCACCTGTTACTGCGGTTATATTTTCATCTTCATATGTTATGAATATGTTTTCCCCGTTGTTGATCACACTGCCAAGTGTGAGTATGTATGTCTTTCCATCTCCGGGTTTTATTCCTATAGCTGTGGTTTCTACAGGTGAGTTTCTGACTGAGCTGTTATCATCCGGTACTGGTATCTGTCTTGTCACTGTGAAAAGATTGTATTTTCCACTTGGGTCTGCCATTAATCTGTCGAATCCCATTTCTATCTGTGTTCCATCTATACTGGTCTTTGCGGATATTATGGAAGCTTTTGTAAGTTCAGCTGTGCTGAAACTCCAAATAGAACCAAAGGCGGTATTTCCGTCTTTTCTGGCAACAACGCGCCAGTAATAGGTTTTATCTGCAGACAGTGCTTCATTTATTTTGAACTGTTTGTTCACTATTCCAGCTGCTATTTTTTTCAAATCATTTTTTCTTGTACCGAGGTACACGTCGTATGTGGCATTGTCTTCGTAACATTCCCAGGATAATGTAAGTGGATTTTCTATGTTCACCTGCGTTGCATTGTCAACTGGTGTTGGAGTTGCAGGGTATGATACTCTCTGGGATATTGTCTGAAATGTGTTCTGATATGTCTGAGTTGCTGCTCCGTGACTGTCTTTGGCTACTATTGTCCAGTAATACGTTTTTCCCTCAGACAAATCAACCGGTGAGAATGATGTTTCCGTTATTCCCTCAATTGGTCCTACTTTTCTGTTCGTGTCTTTTACACTATCCAGATATACAAAGTATCTTACAGTATCACCATCCGGGTCAACACTTTCTTCCCATGAAAGTGTAACGTCTGTGGATACTTCAGTCTGATTATTCAAAGGTGAAATAATATTGAAAGAACTGGGAGGCCTGTTTCCCGTCATTACATCCGATGTTCCCACTTCTGCTGTGTTTCCCAATGTGTTCTGGGCAATTATGGTGAAATTGTATCTTGTTCTGCTTCCCATGTTTTCAAACATATGAGTTGTATCCGTAGTGCTTATTGAGTAATCTGCATTTCCGCGCATCATTGATTCAGCTGTTCTTGGAGCGGCATTTTCATTCTGTCTGTACAGATAAACCTTGTACAGTATTTCATTAGTCGGATTCTGTACATCTGTGTATTCAGTCCATGAAAGCCTGAAACTCGTATCCTGTACTTCGCTTACAAGAAGTGATGGATCGACCACAGGTTCACTGTCTTCGGCAGGTTGAGGCAGAGTTTCCCCGTTAACCGTGAATGACCACACAGGTGAAGCTACAACAATACCCTGCCTGGTAACGGCTTCTACTTTCCAGAACCAAACGCCTTCGTTAAGATTAAGTGTTGGAAAATGATTGTATTTTACGGTGAAGTAATTCTCAAAAGAATTCATATCCTGTGAATAGTAAACCCTGTATTCGCTTTCATGAGCAGAATCGAATGAATCAGCCCATCTGAGGTACAGGTTGTTCATATCCACTACTTCACCATTGTAAGGGCTTGGATTTACAGGCCTATCCGGTGTGTAGACATTTTTTGTCCTGAAACAGGACGTGAAGGTTAGTACGATCAATAATGCAACTAAAAGCATCATATAATTTCTTTTTTTCTGCATAAAGCTCTCCCTTTGCTGTATGGTATAAAATAAATTAATAATACATAAAAATACGATATATGGAAAAGATAAATTACTATTATTGTCATAAGAATTATATCATTAAAAATGATTCTGCATTAAAAAATTTTATGAAAAGAAAAATTATTTGAGAACTAAAAATGGAATTTCTATTACCTATAAGTTATGAATAAGAATAAAAAAAGCTTATTATTTCATATGAAATAATAAGCTTTTTTTTATAGAGTTTTTATTTGTTGAGCATAACGAGGTAATTTGCATGACTCCATAGCAGTGGGCATGCTATTTCTCCCCATCTATCCACCCAGGGTTGATACATCGGTATATCTATGAGATGTTCAGGTATCTGTTCAGGTAATTCGAATTTTAGATTTGCATGACTTTCTATCCAGACTTTAATTTTTACAAATTCAGAATCATTTCCGGATAAATTAAAATAATTTGCCAAAGATGCTGAAAGAAGTATCCAGCTTCCTCCTCCGAAATATGTATCGGTGGAATATCTCTTCACTCCGCCTTCAAAGTAAAGGTCTTTGATTATCTTATCTGCTGTTTTTTTCATCACTGGGTGATCATGTGTATAAAGTTCATACGGGGTACAGGCCCAGATAAGGTTTGAATCGACTTCAGAATTCATAGTGGATTTTACAAATCGACCATCTTTCACGAAATCTTTTTCCACCTTATTCAATATCTCCTGCCAGGGTGTATTTTCACCGAGTAAATATTCAGCGGATTTAAGTCCGGCAGCTATGGCAAAAAGAGTGGAAGTATGTATGGCGTTGCATTCTTCTTCCCACGCGTCATAACAAGGTTTATTCCAGACTTTTGTCAGATAATCACTTATAAGTTTTACCGCTTTTCTATCGAAATCGAAACCATTTTTTTTCACCAATTCTCCAAGTGCCCAGAGATATATGCCATAACCATCACTCTGGGCGTTCTCCCAATTGTCCTGATTCATGTATCCGTCTAATGTGTAGCGTGTGGGTAAAAAATCCTTTATTGATATTTCTTCATCAGGTTTTTCAAGGATTTCAACTATTCGAGTTTCATATCTGTTTATAACTTTTTCAACCCAGCGAAAGAATTTTTCCGCTGAATAAAATTCATCGGCTTTTGTCATTCCGAATGCGATGAATGCCCCGTCCCGAAGCCATGAAAAACCGTATTGCGAAAACATAGGGCTAGCTATATACGCACCGTTTTCATGCTGATTGTTCAGTATAATTTCCTTTGACTTGTCGTATAATGTCATTTTGTTTCTCCTTAAATATGATTTAATCGTTTATATTTTTCCAGTTTATTGATTTACTTACAACTTCTTCACCAGATGCAAATCCTATCTTTTCTATTTTATCCAGAGATACGGTTTTTAGGAGTTTTTCTGCTTCTTTCTCACCGCAGGTAATTAAAAGTGCATTTTTATCGTAATTCCAGTGAGGTGAATATATATCTTCGTTTTCCGGAAGGCTGATCGGGATAATGACATCTTTTTTTACGTATATGACGGTTTTAAATTCAGCAGATTCGTAGAATTTCAGCCATCCATCGGGGGTCTTTTCGGGTTTTTCAAATGGATATACCAGGAAATACTCTCCGAAATAATAGGCGAGGTTTTCTTTTATTTCAGGGTTGCTTATAATTGCCGGTTTGGTTAATGGTATTCCGGAATTCACTGTTTTAGCTGCCTGTTCTGAAATATAGGGTATCAGACACATTCTCAACGATACGATATTTCTGTAGAAATCTATTATTGAATCATCAGAATACACCGCAGCCATATTCCATGGGGAGCGTTCTGCCGAAGGGTGCGGATCTCCCGGGCGTTCGGAATGGAATTGGAATATCGGAGTGAAGAGTGCAATTTCCAATGAGTTTTTGTACAGTTCAACAGAAGGAAGATCACCGCTGAAACCTGCAATGTCCCAACCCCAGAAAGGATTACCGGATACCGAGACATTCAGTCCGGCAGTTATATTGCTTTTCAAGGCTTCCCATGTCGAATCTTCGTCACCAACCCAGAAAAGGCTATCGGTAGGAGTTCTTGTGTATCCACTTCTGCTGAACAGTATTCCATTTTTTCCCGCAACTTCTTTCGCAGCTTTGAAATATTTTTCAGGATAGGCATTTCTGGCAGAAGATACAGATTCTTCATCATATACATGATTGTATCTGCCAGATATATGTTCACCACCATCGGTTTTGAAACCGGATACACCGAGTTCTTCAACCAGATATTTTCTTTTACTCTTCCACCATTCGGAAGCTTCGGGGTTGAAGAAGTCAATAACCCTGCTGTGGTCAAACCAGGTTCCCTTCTGAATTCTGTATGGTTCATTTTTTTCATTTTTAACTATGTAGTCGTTAGAATCGGCAAACTCTATATCGTTTTTATGCTGTTCGCTGATTTCGGAATCGTGACGTAAAACCGGAATCTGCCATAAAACAAGTTTCATTCCCGCATCTTTAAGTTTTTTCATCATCGATACCGGATCGGGCCATGGATCTTTGAATTTTATATCTGAAAGTGTTAAGTGATTCTCACCTTTTGTCGGAGTGTATTCAGCACCGTTGAATATATAAAAAGTTTCTTCATCAGACCAGGCTTCAATAACCACTACTTTACCTGGTAAATCATATTTCCGGGAATTTTCAATTGCTTTTTCTATTTTTTTCTGGCTGTTCCATTCATTGGCGGAAAGCCATGGTCCCCATACCCAATCGGGTGGCAGAATTGGATTCACGATAGAATAAAAATCCTTTATTATTTCTGAAGTATCTGTGTTTTCCCATATTATGAATTTACAATTTTCTGGTGTCATGGGGATACCAAGTGTCTGAACTTCAATTATAAGTTTATTTTCATGCAAAGAAAATTTTGTCCTGAAATGAGTATCCATGAAAATACCGAAGTCTTTGTTTGAATAAAGTACTGGCACTGGAGCGTATCCTCTTTTTTTCTGTACTTTGTACTGATTGTAAACGACACAGTATCTTTCTCCTTCATCAAGAAAAAAATCTTCGTAATGTTCCCCAAGTCCGAAAAATTTTTCATCATTATCTATATCGATTATAAGCTTGATATCGTATTTATTTTCACCATCTGTCAAACTCAGCAATTCGTTTGCTCTGTTAAGAAGTATGGGGAAATCATCACTACTATTTATCCATTTTTTGCATTTCAATTCATGCCACTGGGAGCCTACAGCTGTAGTGGGCCCCTGACCTGCAAATATTCTGTAAGATAAAGTGTCGCCAGCTGCAAATTCAGGCATTTCACATGTCCAGAATGCCCAGTCATCATCCACATATTGAAACTGTGCAAGTTCTTTTCCGTTTTTACTCTGTGTTTTCCATTCCACCCATGCCCTTTCACCTGCACCTGACATTTTGACTTTAAAGTTAACTGTCAACGGTTCATTCTCATAAAGGTCATTGGATAATTCTATTCCTTGCAATTTGATATAAGGATCATCTATTCCAAAAGGTATATGTTTTATCTGTTCCATGATTGCCTCCGATGGTTAAAAAAATTTTATACGAATTAACTGGTAAAAAATATTTATTTTATTTTTAAAGTACATATCCTGTTTCTAATCAAGAATACCGAACTTGTAATACGAAAAATACGTCTTATATTACAGATACAAATACTTTCTTGTTGGCTGTCGCCGTGAATCGGGGGATTTATCACGGCGACAGTTATATATTTATAACCAGCTTATTTTCATAATATCTTCTGATACATCACTGGATAAAATTCCTATCTTTTTAATTTCCTTCCAGTCAGTTTTTATTTTTTTCAACATATCCTGATCAATTGAATAATCGGTAAACAGAACGGCATTGGTTTTTTGTGACCAGTTTGCGTCAGTTAAAATACCGGATTCCGGAACACTCAGAGGTATAATTGCCCCTTTTTTCAGAAAAACGAATGGGGAATCAAAACTGTTTTTAAACGTTTCTTGTTTTTCTCCTTCATAAGATTTTCCGTTGAAGAAATCTATCCATTCACCTTCGGGAAGTGTTATGGTGAATTCTTCGCTGTTATCCATCAGAGATGGTTTAACTACCATGTCACGGCCAAACATATATGCCAGGGATTCCGGATTGTTTCCAGTCTGATGTAAAAAGAGTGGTGAAGTCAAAGGTGTGAAGTTTTTCGTTGAATTTAGCGCCTCCTGATAAATGTATGGGGAAATACTCATTCTGAGTGAAGCGTACTTCCTGTAAATGTTTATAATCTCATCATCATTATATATTTCAGCCATATTCCATGGGGTTCTTTCAGCAGACGGAACAGGATCACCAGGATCTTCCGAATGAAGCTGGAATATCGGAATAAAAACTGAATTTTTTACAGCGGTAATATAAAATTCCTTTGAGGGCATTTCGCCGCTGAAACCTGCAATATCCCACCCCCAGAAAGGATTGCCGGATATTGAAACGTTCAAGCCCGCTGTGAAATTATCTTTCATAGCCTCTATATCGGAATCTTCATCCCCTACCCAGAAAAGGGAATAATGGGGGGAATGTGTGTAACCAGAACGGCTGAAAAGAGCTCCATCTTGTTTGAGTACACCTTTTGCGGCTGCAAGGTATTTTTCAGGGAAAAGGTTTCTTGCTTCCACACCGGATAATCCATCATATGTTATGCTGGAATAGCCCCAGAGATGTTCTCCACCGTCTGTTTTGAATCCGTCAATTCCGATTTCATCTATCAGGTATTTACGCTTTAGCTGCCACCATTCTGCAACTTTTTCGTTGAAAAAATCGACAACATAGCTACCCCCAAACCATCTGTCTTCAGGAACTTTATAATACGATCCATCGGTCTTTTTTACCGCAAAATTATTTTTAAGTGCATAATCAATATCTTTTATATGCTGACAGTTTTTATTGTTTATAGGTTTTAAAAGAGGGATTTGCCACAATAAAACTTTCATGCTATTTTTATGGAATTCATCGACCATTCCCTTTGGATCCGGCCAGGGGTCTTTGAATTTGAAATCACTCATATGTAATGGGTCTTTTCCATCGACTACCGTATACTCAGCACCGTTGAATATGTAAAAACATTCTTCATCAGACCAGGCTTCAATAACCGCTACCGTAGCAGGTAAATCTTGTTGCAAACTCTTTTGAAGTACTTTTTCCATTTTTTTCTGACTGTTCCATTGATTTGCAGATAGCCAGGGTCCAAATGCCCACAACGGTGGGGTGACAGGACGAATTATTTCGTAAAGCTGAGAAACTATCGAAATTGGCTTTTCTTCATCCCAGTATCTGAATCTTATTTTTTTATTTTTAAGTTCTCTAGTTCTTACGGTTATTAAGAGGTGTTCTTCTTTAATTTCATATTCTGTCAGCAAACCCATTTCTGCAAGAAGTGCAAAACCTTTATTCGACATTATGAAAGGAACCGGAGCATAACCTCTGTTCTTCTGTACCTTACATTGATCATATACATTTACGTAGTATTTGTCTCCCGGTTTTATCTCGATTTTTTCATAATGCTCACCAAGTCCGTAATAAAATTCATCTTTATCTCTTTTTACATATATTCTGAAATCGTATGAACTGTTTTTATCCGTCAGGTATTCAGTTTTAAATATTTTTCCGGGAATGTTTTCTTTTTTTACCTGCATTAAATTATTTTCGAAAGAAATGTATTCGGAATCAACATTTATAAAATTGTCGGCATCTACCCATTTCTTAACCGTATATGAAAACCATTCGGAGTAAACTGCGGATTTTGGCCCTCTTCCAGAGGCTATTCTGTATTCGATTGTCTCACCGGCATTAATCCCTTCGATTTCAGCTTTCCAGTATGAAATGTTGCTTTCAGAAAACTGATTTTGCGCCCTTGATTTTTTTTGAATTACATTGTACCTGTATTCAACCCATGCTCTTTGACCAAGTTCCGGTTCCGTATTTCCGAATTCTATGAATACTTTTTCATTTTCCAGAGGCTCATGCGGAATTCTCTCTGTTGCATATTTAACTACATATGGATCTTCGTATCCATATGGGAAATGTATTATTTTTTTCATTCAATCACTCCTAAAAATATTCATTCTTATTTTACTGTAAGTAATTCGTTGACAATAATCTGATAAATACATCCATATGTCCATGCTTTGTCACCGAGTTTGTCTTCGTCGAAAACAAGGTTATCAGCCAGACCTATAAATGCATTTTCCTTTGCATAATTTATTGAAGTGTTAAAAAAGTATTCTTTAAATTGCAGGGCTTCTCCCCCGAGAAGTAAATAATCAGGAGCAAAAATGTTGATTATATTTTTTAAGGCAATACCGATTATTTTCGAATATTCGTTAAAAACTTCTGTTAAAGTTTTTTTGTCATGTGTTATGGCTTCCTGAAGAAATTCCATTTCGGAACTTTCGGTGGTATTTAATGATTCGTATAAACTCTTTAATTTTACCGAGTCGGTTTTTTCAAAAACTTTTTCCGCGAGAACTTCGAATGAAGCTTCTGCTTCCAGACACCCTTTTGATCCACAGTTGCATTTTCTACCATCCAGTTTTACGGTCATATGTCCGAATTCTCCTACGCCACCATTGGAAGAATGCAGTTTGCCGTTCAGTATTATTGCTCCGCCGATTCCAACTCCCAAAGTTAAAAACATCGAATTGGGATATTTCCAGGCTTCGCCTTTCCAGAGTTGTGCCAATGCAAAAGAGTCAACATCGTTCGAAATAAAAATGTACACGCTAAATTTATCGTTCAGTATTTTTGCGAGTTTTATATTTTCCCATTTCAGCAGGAAAGAATTTTTTATTATACCGTTTTTAGAATCTATCACACCTGAAACTGCAACTCCTATACCAAGAAGTTCTGTTGAATTAAGATTCCAGAGATTCCAGATTTTTTCGAGTTCTCCAATCACAAGATTAGGCGACATTTTATTTTCATAATAAATTTTACTGTGTTGGAGAATAGTTCCGTTCAAATCTGTCAGCAGGAAATCCAGATAACCAAGTCCGATTTTTAATGCCAGAACTTTTTTAAACGAAGGATTTACTTCCAAAGATATTGGTTTTCTTCCTCCTGTGGAATTCGCCATACCTGTTTCTTTTACCAGGTTTTTTTCCACCATTTCACCTACAAGGTTTGTTACTGTAGCCGGGCTCAAATTTGATTTCTTCGCCAAGGTTGCCCTGTCTATGCCCTTGTTAAAATATATTTCCTTCAATAACAATTTTTCGTTTGTCTTTTTCATTACCTCTTTGGATGCTTTCATAACCATTACCTCTCTCTTCTCTTGCAATATTCCGGGGGAGTTTTATTCCCCCGGAAAAATAAAATATTAAAGGTTGATTTTAGAACTAAGTTCTTCCTGTGCTTTATCCAAAGCCTCTTTCGGGGTCATATCGCCATATCTTGCTGCTTCAAGGTACCTGTTCATAATATCAGCCATTTCGGCAAACTGTTCGATAACCGGTGGAGTGACGAGATAATCCAGTGATTCGAAAACTGCTTCTTTATTGTTTGGAGGAGTCTGAGAAACATAATCAGCAAGAATATCTTCATATGTTACCGCTGGTAATTCCCATGCAGCGTCTATTCTTATTTTAGCTACTTTTTTGTTTGAAGACAAGAATTCTATCCATTTGAAAGCAGCTTCCGTATTTTTAGCTTTTTTGCTGAGTACAAGTCCATTGGAGAAGAAATGAGTGGCTTTGTCTTTCATACCAGGTTCGATTTCAACATCCCATTCAAATTCTGCATCGCTTGTAAATGTTGGGAATGCCCATGTGCCTGTAACTATCATTCCTATACGTCCTGAAACGAATAAGTCCCAGTCGCCCATTCCAGCAAGCTGTGCGTCATTAGGCATTACGTTGGTTTTAAGTATTCTATCCACCATAAACTGAAGTGTTTCTATATTCTGAGATGAATTTACTGTAAATGCTGTTCTGTCTTTGTTGAAAAGGTTTCCACCATTCTGTCTGACAACTTTATAAAATTCCCAGAAATGCACAGGGTGGAATATACCGAAAGTGTTGCGGCCAAGTGCCCTGATTTTTTCTGCGGCAGCCTGTTCTTCGACCCATGTCCAATCACTGTTTGGATATTCAACTCCGGCTTTGTCAAAAAGGTCTTTGTTGTATATTAACAAAACATTGGAGAAACTGAAAGGTAATCCGAACTGTTTGTTATCTGCTTTAAATGCGTTTAAAGCCATTTCATTGATAACAGATGAATCAAAATTGGTATTTTTCATCAGGTTGCCCAAATCCATAAGGACACCTTTTTTTGCGTATGTGTAGAAGTTTTCGTAGTTGAGTTCAAATGCATCAGGAGGATTTCCGCCTGCTATTACCGTCATGAGTTTTGTGAAATAGTCTCCGAATCCGATAGTTTCAACTTCGATTTTTATTCCGGGATTTTCTTCTTCAAAGATGTTCTTCATTTCTTCAAGATATTTTGCGTTTGCGTCACTTGATGAAAAATTCATGAATTTAACAGTTACATCTTGTGCGAATAAAACACTGCTGAATAAAATACTTGCGATTAAAACAAACATCAGGATACTCTTTTTTCTCATTTTGCACACTCCTTTTATATAAAGAATATTATTTGGGAATGAATTTTACTTCAGTCCCCCGACATTCATACCTTCTTCGAAATTCTTCTGGGCGAATGCATAAACTAAAAGCATAGGAACTATAGAAATCAATGCACCTGCCATAAGCATGTTGTAATCAGAGCCATGCTGTCCGTTGAGCAAACTTAGACCTACTGGTAATGTCATTTTATCCTTGTCGGTTAAAACAATAAGGGGCCAGAGATACGAATTCCAGTTTGCCATAAATGTGAGTACCGTTACAGTTGCAATGGATGGGCGTATTAACGGTAGAATTACTTTAAAAAATATTCTTATCTTTGAAGCACCGTCTATAACCGCTGCTTCTATATAACTATCTGAAAGTGATTTAATATGCTGTCGCAGCAGGAATGTACCGAAGGCGTTGAATAAACTTGGCAGCAGTACTCCTGTATAAGAGTTTAAAAGACCAAATTGTCTCAATATCAGATAATTTGGTATCATAGTCAAATTTCCGGGTATCATCATAGAAGCCAGAAAACCTGCGAAAAGTACTTCACGTCCTTTAAACTTTAACTTTGCAAATGCAAATGCAGCCATGGAAGATGAGAGTACAGTTATAAATGTTCCGGCAATTGATATAAAAACACTGTTGAAAATAGCCTTTCCAAATGGAAATATCTCAAAAATATCCGTGTATGCTTTAAAACTGATTTTTTCCGGAATCCATTGAATAGGAATGCTGGTTAAAGCCTTGGTTTCTTTCAAAGATGTGGATATCATCCAGAAAAAAGGGATTAATATAAAAAATGAAATCAACGACATCAAAGTATAGAAGATAATTTTCTGAGTTAAATTCTTTTTATGCCTCATAATGCACCCACTTTTTCTGAAGTCGCAATTGTACAAGAGTAGCTATGAATATGAAAACGAATAGAATCCATGAGAATGCTGAAGCATACCCCATCTTGTAGTAACTGAATGCATAATTGTAAATTCTTTCAACCATTACCTGTGTGGAGCCATGTGGGCCACCCTCGGTCATTATCATAACTTGAGGGAAAAGCTGGAAAGAATTTATAATTGCCATTATCATTACGAAAAACGTCGTTGGAGAAATAAGTGGAATGGTGATTTTTGTGAATTTCTTCCACCTTGATGCTCCATCTATATCTGCTGCTTCGTAATAAGAAGGATTTATACTCTGTAATCCTGCAAGAAATATCAATCCGAAAAATCCCATGTCTTTCCAGATACTTGTTAAAACTATTCCCGGCATAGCCCAATTTTTATCGTACAGCCAATTCGGACCATTTACACCAAACATATTAAGTATGTCGTTAAGCGGGCCATAATAGGGACTTAATATCCATTTCCATAACATTGCAGCGGCAACCCATGAACATAGAACGGGTATGTAGAAAATAACCCTGTAGAATCTGATTCCGGGGTATTTTTTATTGAGTAATGAAGCCACACCCAAAGAAACCAGTATAATTCCAGGAATGTAGAGAATTATGAAATAAAATGTATTCCCCAGAACTCTCCAGAATTCTTCACTGTTCAATATGGAAACATAGTTTTTAAAACCTATCACATTCCAATCACTCAGAATATCCCAATCTGTAAGGCTCAAAAAAAATGAAAAACAAATTGGAAATATCTGAAAAACAGCAAGGCCTATCAGACTTGGTAGAAGAAAAAACAGTATCTCTGCATTTCGCTTTCCTTTTTTGAGATAATTCAAACAATATCATCCCCTTGATTATGAAACTTTCTTTATTCAGTGAATTAAGTATGTTGATTTTACATCATATATGAAGATTTGTAAAATTGGAATATTGGCGAAAAAACATTATTATTTTGAATTGTCGCAGAATATCTTCAAAATCCTTATGATTTCTTTACATTGTCTGATTAATAATTTTATTTTCTGGATACTTTGATCTGTTATTGCGAGTGAGGCTGATATTTTATGAAGGTATAAAACTCATAATATTTGCGGATATAAGGTGTAAAATAAAATGTCGGAGGTTTAAATAGTTTTATACACGTATTAGATCAAGACATGAAACGCCAATTGTAATCAAATTAGATGAAATTTGCAAATCGGTCATTACATAAATTTCGAACTTACTGCGCTCGAACAGAGAAATGTAATCATTACCTTTCTTGTTTCTTATACTCTGAATCGAATTATTCACAGAGAATATGATCCGTTTCACAAAAAAAGTAATGCTGGCACATATATTGAGTATAAAATTATTAAAGGATCTGTAAATATATAATTTACGGGTAGTGGAACATTTTCCGGCGATAAATGCAAACTAAATAATATAGAGAGTGACAAAAATATTTTATAGTGTCCATGATTGCATTCGATATTTGCTATTGATGTTTTATAATATATTGTTTTGCTGATGGGGAGTTGCTATGTTTATTTATGTAACTATATTATTATTATATATATATCGTATTAATCAATATTTTACAGATTAACGCAGAAAATGTTGGTTATTTGAAGAGCTATTCGGAAAATATGTTTGTAACATTTAATAAATCGTTATAATGTTAAAATATAATGATATAATTATTTCGTATAAAGGTCGTGGGTAAAATTAAATTTCAGGGCAGGAATGACAGACAAAAAAAAATTGATAATAACTTATTAATTTCATTGGATAAGATACCATACCCTATTGAGATTCTAGATTTAAAAGGGAGGTTTATTTTTGTGAATGACAGCTATAAAAAGAATGTGGCATCGGAGGATGTTATAGGTAAATCGATTTTTTCCGTTGCCAGTTCCGAAGAGCATGTCAGAAAGACCGAAGAGTATTTTCATAAAATGCTTGACGGATCTGTTAGACCGGAAAAATATATAGACAGGTTTTATGATGAAGATGGGAGAATTCAGGGATATCAGATTGAATGGGATTATTTAAAGGATGAAAGCGGTATAGAGAAATTAGGATTTATTGTAGCCCTTTCTGACATAAGTGATAATTTAAGGACTAAGGAGTTATATGATGAAAAGAATAAAATGCTGAATATACAGAAGGCTACAATGACAAATCTCAAACGGAAGATGCAGCTTGCCTTAGAAGCAGCTAATGAAGGTGTGTGGGAGTGGAATCTTGTAACTGATGAAGTTCAGTATGATGATAGGTATTTCAATTTACTTGGGTATAAACGTGAGGATTTCAGAAATGTTGATAATATCTGGGGGCATCTTGTTCATCCGGATGACAAAGAACTTTATAACAGATATTTCAGTGAATTTATAGATAATAATGAAACTTTTTACGAGATTCAGTATCGCCTTAAAAGTAAAACCGGGAAATGGATTTGGATACTGGATAAGGGTCAGGTAGCTACGAGAGATGAATTCGGGAATCCAGTAAATCTCATAGGCATACATATGGATATAACCGAGATAATGGAAAAGAAACAGGAAGTTGAGAGACTTAAAGAAGAGCTGGAAACGGCTATGGAAGTTTCGGAAATAACTGAATGGATTTTTGATTTTGAAAAAGATATAGTGAGTAAAAAATATGTATGGCAAAGATTTTTTACGAGAGATCTTTCCGTACTCAGTATTTGCGATAACGACATAGATTTATGGTGCGAAAGAATTCATAAGGACGACAGGGAATACGTTTTCGAAAAACTTGAAGAGAGCATTTCCGGTAAGACGAATATCTTCAATGTAGAATACAGACTTTTGTGTGTTAACAGTTCTGATTATAAATGGATATCTGATTCCGGAAAAGTGATAAAAAGAAAAAATGACGGATCTCCGCTTTATATGGTTGGTACCCGCAAAGATATCACGATAACCAAAAATAAAGAACTTGAGCTTATAAAATCCAAAGATGAACTGAAAAATGAAAAGAAAAAAAGTGATGAATTAAACAAAAAACTCACTGTATCGAATAAAGAACTGACAAATACCAAAGAAATTCTGAAATATGTGCTGAAAAATTCTAAAATCGGGGTTTGGAAATGGGATATTAAAAATGGGAATTTCATTTTTGATGATACGGCGAAGGAAATTCTGGGAAATGATGTGGTGGAAAATGAACCTCTAAGACATTGGGAAAATAAGATAATTGAAGAAGACAGGGATAAAATAAGCGAAATAGTTAAAGAATATTTTAAAGGCCTTATTCCCGAGTATATGATTCAGTACAGGATAAAAAACAATAATAATTATGTCAAATGGATACAGGAAACCGGTGAGATAATAGAGCATGATGAAAAAGGCAATCCGTCTCTTTTTGTGGGAAGTATAATGGATATTACAATTCAGAAGGAGATAGAGGAATTACTGGTAAAGGCAAAAAACGATGCAGAGAGAACCAGTAAACTGAAATCCGATTTGATATCGAGTGTTAATCACGAATTACGGACTCCGTTGACTATAATCATGGGAATGACACAGACTTTGATGAGTATGGAAAAGGATGAAGAAAAATACAGTTTTCTTGAACAGATAGTCGAATCTTCTCAGAGATTACTCATACTCATAGGTGAAGTTCTTGATATTTCGAAAATGGAAAGTGGAAATATCGAAGTTAATGAAGAGAGAGTGGAAATAAGAAAACTGCTTGAAAACATATCAAGAGGTATGCTGAATCAGGCAGATAGAAAAGGTATAAGTTACATATTAAAAGTGAGTGAGGAAGTATCCGATTATTTGTGGATCGATAAAGGTAAAGTACTTCAGGTTTTAAATAATCTGATAGGAAATGCCATCAAATTCACTACTAAAGGACACGTACTTCTTGAGGTCTTTGTCGATAAAAGTAAAAAACTCTGCTTTAAAGTCGAAGACACAGGTATTGGAATAAAAAAAGAAAATCAGCAGGAAATATTCAAGCAGTTCTTTCAGGTTGATTCTTCCAATAAGAGAAAATATGGTGGCACAGGCTTAGGACTGAGTATTGTAAAAAGCATTGCCGAAATACTGAATGGAGAAATAAAGCTTGAAAGTAATTTTGGAGAAGGAAGCACCTTTATTTTCTCGATTCCGATGAATAATAAATAGCGATTAATTATATTTATATTTTTAGTTTCTAATAAAGAAACAATTTATATGAAAAAAATATTCTCGTTAACTGAGGCTGTATAGATTTTATCCTTTTCATATTTTTCGAGAGGTAAATAAGAATTTGCAGTATAGCTATACAGCTTTTGAAAAAAATAATAAAAGGGATTCAACTTAATTTGAGTTCCCGGCCTTTTGTGCTTTTACTCAAAAAACTGAATTATGGTCCGGTGTATTTGTTAGATACTCGGCTACCAAGCTTCTTCAGAAAACCTCGTGTTAACGTTCATTTTTCCATCCATGACGTTTTCTTCTGCACTTTTTACATGTTTCGATTTCCTGATTAATTTCACATATTTCATAATCTCCACCTTCAATAGCGATATATTTACCGTTGATAATTGAAAATGTCAGCTTTTCTCTTGCAATCTCGTATATACGTTGTACGGTTGATCTGGCAACCCCCATTTGTTCTGAACATTCCTCCTGTGTGAGTTTTTCGAGATCAATTAAGCGCAGAGCTTCAAGTTCATCCAGAGTTATGAATATATATTCTTCATTTTCATCTCTTTTTTTACATGGTCCGAAATTAATAAAAGAAGGGTAATTACATATGCGTCTTTTTTTTGCAGGCCTGGACAATTTGTTCACCTTTTTCTGATCCCGGTGGAAATGTTTATAATCCACCGGGAAAAAAATAATTTAATTCATTTTCTCAAGTATAGCATTTAATTTTTCTTCCAGAGAACTGACCTTTTTTTCTAGTTCTGCCAGGTTATTTCTCTCTGTTTCATTGTTTTCTGTGAATAAAGGTTTATTGTAGGTTGAAAAAGTTCTTCTGCAATATCCCATTCCTCTTCCGGTTCCCATTCCTTTCCCCATGGGGCCTGTTCCGTCTCTTCTTGGCATGAAATCACCTCCTTTGTGGGTATATGTCAATAACTGTTTTAAGTATACACTTGTTTTGGGTATATGTCAATAATAAAATTGAAAAAATGTTTATAATATACGATATGAATATTGGAGGATATATATGGAGTTCAAAAAAATAGACTTTCCGAGTTCACGTGTTGGGACTCACGATCTGGGTAAAATAGGAAAGGGAAAACATCATGTCGCAACCATTCTTGAATTGAATGTTACTGAGTCAAGATCTGCAATCAGAGAACTGCGAAGATGCGGCAAAAGTATCTCATTTATTTCATGGCTTGTTAAGAAGATTTCTGAAACACTTGAAGAACATGAAGAAGTAAGGGGTTATTTGAAAGGTAGGAATAAAAAAATAGTTTTTAAAGATGTATCGATGTCAGTTATGGTTGAAAAGAGTGTATCTGGGACAATGGTACCGATTCCCCTTCTAATAGAAAATATAAATCACATCTCTGTGGAAGAGATTTATGAAAAAATTGAATCTGCCAAATCTTTAAAAATAAATTCGGAAGAGGATTTTGTCATCGAAGGATCCATATCAAAAAGGCTTATGAGTTTGTATTATAAATTACCGCAATTTATAAGGCTTCTCGCTATAAAAAGTATTTTAAAAAAACCTTTTAAGTCCCATAAAATGATGGGGGATGCTATTTTTACATCAAGCGGCATGACTGGTAGAATTCCAGGATGGGCCATTGTGAAGTCCTATCATAATGTGGCATTTGTACTCGGTACAATTGTAAAAAAACCATGGGTTGTAAACAATCAGATAATGATACAGGAAATAGCACACTTAACTTTGCTTATAGACCATGATGTTGTTGATGGTGTGGCAATGGCTAAATTCATATCGAATTTAGCCAGAAAAATAGAGAAATTTGATATGTGATTATTCTTTTTCCATCACTTTTTCGTAAGGTTTTAGCATGAAATTCTTAAATCTCGGAGCGATTTTCTCTCTCATTTTTTTTATGGAAAATGCCATTCCCATCATAAAGTTGAAAAATCGGGTTTTAATATCTTTGTGAGGGAAATCGAACAGTTTGTTGTTTTTGTAATATTTAAAATCGGCCCTGAAAATTGATTTATGAGAATATATAAAGTCCCTGAAAATCAAATGTGATGATTTTCCCAGAAAACTGACGGGTTTCGAACAGTCGTTGTTTGTCGCGGAAATCATGCTTTTTATAAGGGAATCTATGAGAATATCTATTTCTTCAGAACTCGAGCATTCATCACTTATCGTTCCGAAAAGATAGCTCTCGGTATATTCGCAGAATGCCCTTAAATTCTGCTTGATCCAGGGACAGTATCTGTAATTGCCAGAGAAAATGTATCCGATTTTTTTATTTATGAATGGAGGGCAATGGCCGTTAAAAAAAGTTCTGTCCTGAAAGTACTTGAATCGTGAGGAAGCGTATCTGTCTTTTATATGTAATGCATACAGGATTACATCTGATTTTTTTATATAGTCATCGTAAACCTTTTTTACATCGTCATTATAAATACATTTGTTTGAATATCCACATCTCAGGCAGCCTGTACATCCGCCGGCGATGTTAATCTGACTGAGGTCGAGAACCGTGATTTTATTTTTAATTGAAGTTTCAAATTTTTCAATCATGTTGTATAAATTGTCTTTTTGTGATAAATCATCTGCAATAATCAAAATATTTTTATTTAAAACTGCCTCAGTGTCTTTTTTCGAAGGGGTATATGAGATTTTATTTTCATTTAACACGATGCTTGTTTTATGGAATTTAATTTTATTTTCAAAGGAATTTTTAAAAGTATCAAAGAAGCCTGTGAGTTCTTTTCTGTTTTTTTCTTTAAAGAAATCATTCATATGTGCCGTGAAATCACCGAAGTAGTTCATATCCAAATCATGTGAGACGGCTTCAAGATATTCAACCGTCTGAGTATCATAAAAATGTATTGAGGTAGTCAGTGAAAAAGCGTATTTGTCTTTGAATACCTCTTGTGTATTTCTTTCATAAATAAGTTCGATAAATCTCTTTAACTGTCCGGGAACCATGAAATAGTAAACCGGAGTGCACCATATCACGCAGTCAGAATCCTTTATCTTTTTCATAACTGAATCGAAGTATTCTCTGTTTTTTTCAAGCTTTAAAATATTAAATCCTATATCAAGATACTCGAATTCCGTATTGCCGTTTTTTTTCTGCAGAAATTCAACATATTTTTTTGATATGCTTAATTTTCCTTTAGGGCTACCATTAAGAACTACTATTTTCATTTTAGCCTCCAAGTTATGAGTTTATAGAATATAACATAAATATTTGAATTTAATAGTAAAACGTTATTGTATAATTGCCTTATAAGGAGTGATGTTTTTGAAAATTGAAAGACTTATAAGCATAATATTTATTTTGCTCAGGATGAAAAAAGTTACCGCAAAATACCTTTCGGATACTTTCGGTGTTTCCAAGAGAACTATTTACAGAGACATAGAAACACTCGAATCTGCAGGTATTCCCATAATATCTTTTCAGGGGATGGATGGAGGTTTTGAACTCGTCGAGGGGTACAGAATAGACAAGCCTTTTTTGTCAATAAAGGAAGCTTCTACGATAGTGAGTGTGCTGAATGGCATCAAAAAAGTCGTGGAAGATGTGGATGTGGAGAATCTCTACAAAAAACTCGATGGTGTTTGTGCAGAGGATTCAAACTTTTATTTCGATATGAGATCCTGGGCCATGAATACAGAAAGTAAAGAAAAGGCAAATGAAATAAACAAGGCGATATCTATAAAAAGGCTTATTGAATTCGAGTACGTTAATAATTATGGTGAAATCAGTGTGAGAAAGGTTGGCCCGATTAAAATAGTACTAAAAGCATCAAGCTGGTATTTATACGCATATTGTGAACTGAAAAAAGATTATAGAATATTTAAAATTTCACGTATCAGGGATCTCAGAATTTTAAATGAGAAATTCGAAAAAGCAGATGAAGAAATCGACTATGCTGCCATATTCGATAAATGGAACAATGTCAGAAATACCAAAATAATACTTAAATTCAGCAAGATGTCAAGTTCTTCCGCACAGGATTTCTTTATAAGTGAAAAAATCCTGGAAAAAAATGATGACTATATAATAGTGGAAGTTAATTATCCGGTTGACAACTGGGTTTACGGTTTTATAACGAGTTTTGGAGAACATGTTGAAGTTCTTGAGCCGGAATGGTTGCGGGAAAACATAAAAAATAAGATAAAAAAGATGCTTGAAGTATATCAAAAAAACTCAGCAGAAAAATTAAATACGGAAATTGCAGAAAAATAATAAATTCAATTTTTAAACATGACGTAGACTGACAACATTCGAATCTATAATTTCAATGAAAAAACAAATGAGGAGTGATTCAAATGGAATTTAAGAATTTTTGTCAGAGTTGTGGAATGCCTTTGGAAGATGAAAAACTTTTCGGTACCAATGCGGATGGCAGTAAGAATTCGGAACAGTGCATTTACTGCTATGAAAATGGAGCGTACACTCAGCCTGATTTAACTATGGAGGGTATGATAGATATCTGTGTTCCTCATATGGTAAACGATGGTATGAGTGAAGTAGAGGCCAGGGCCCTTCTCAACGAAAACCTTCCAAAACTCAAACGTTGGGCGAAGTAATCTATAACAAAAAAAGAATCCCTTTCGGGATTCTTTTTTTGTTATAATATAATGTTAAAAACGTCTTATATTTTTACAGGAGGCATGATATGAAAAAACATATTTTAATTATTCTTTTATTTTCGCTTCTATTCATAATTATATTTGCTCATAAACCTGTGATACCTGATGAAGAACATACTTATATTGAAAACTCACTTTTTATAGAGGATCATAATTTGTCTCAGGTAATTTACCATGAATTCAAAGAAAATTCTGAGAGATTGTGGGTGAAGTTTTTTGTATCTGAAAGTGAAGATATACATATAATACTTACAGTTCCCTTTATAAAAAGATTGGAGAATTTCAATCCAATAATGATTATAGTAGGGCCGGGATTAAATGAATTATTTGAAGGTAATTATTATCAGAATAAAATTGAAATGGGTTTTAATATACCTGAGGAATATGGAGTCATACAATTAGCTTCAAAAGAAAGAGAAAGGGAATTTTTTCATGAACCGTTTTCAAATACTGACTCATGGTTTATTATAGAGCATGATCTCGTGAATGTTAATGAAGGTGAGTATTTTATAGGTGTATTTACCGAACCAGGAAAACCAGTTGAAGGTAAAGTGGGACTTACAATAGGAACAAAAGAAGAATTCAGCTTTTCTGATTTATTAAAGATGGGTTCATGGATACAATTTATAAGAGAATTTCACGAATTGGAATAGAATATTTTTTTATATGTAAATTTTCTCAGAATATTTTGATTAGCCAGATAAATACCATATTGTTAGGCAAGATTTCTGAATACCTTTATAACAGTTGTAAATAAAGGTATACAGAGAATAAAGTGTAAGGGTTTTTAAGTATTCCTCAAGAATAAAAAATACACAGTATTTCGAATTTTCTCCTATAATTGCCGAAAATCATAACCTTACTCATTTTACCAGTAGATTGGAAAATATTGATGTTATTTTAAAAATCATTGTTAACTATTTTCTTTTTATATTTTAATGCATCGCTTATATGGAGTATATGATGCCTTGTGGCTGGCATGAGAAATAACCCTGAAAAGTCCTTTTTCGTCCAGTAGTCTATAAGCCACATATCATCAGATAAAACATCTTTATTCTCCAATATTTCATCGTAATTACTTCTCTTTACCTTAATTTTTAAATCAAGTGGGTTCATGCTGTTTATAATACTCTGTGTTTCCTTTGCAACCTCACGTCTGTATGCGAGTAATTGTAAAATATTCACTTTTTCGCTGAACTCTATTACCTCATCACGTGTAAGTGAGTTTCCTGTATGCCTTATATCGGAATTGATTTTTTTCATCCAGTTTCCCGAATCAAGTATCTGATCCTTTTTACCAATTATATAAACAATACTTATATCTTCAATTCTCGTTGTATGCCATATATGATACGCAAAAGAGTGTTTCTGTTTTTCTGGAACTACGGCAAAAGCATCTTCTTTTACTCCTTCTAACATTTCATCAAAAAAAGAATGAGTAATACCGCCTGTGATCGATGATTCATGAACTGCTGCATGTAATAAAGAAAGCAAATTCATATCAATTTTCTCAGAATCCCATCCTTTGAGGGAATTACGAAATGATTTTAAATCGTCATTCCATTTTCTTTTATTTAAATCCATTTCTTTACCACCTCATTCAAATATAATTTTTATTATAACCAACTATGTTGGTTGTGTCAAAAAAATTTTAATTACGAGTATCCGTAAAGTAAACAAATTTTATATTAAAAAAGATAATTCATAGACCGTCCAATAAATACAAAAGAGTTAAAATCGTTATAATGACTAGCCGGAACTTTAAGGGTAAATCATTTATTGGACAGTCTAAATAAGTACGAAAACACTAGAATCATAATGATAGTGAGATTTATAATTCATATGGGAGCATGTAGTCCGAAATGAAGAATCAAGTTTTTTGTTTTGCGAAATAATAAAATAGGAACCCGGGATACTTCGTTGTGTTCTGGATGATTATTTGAAACTGTAATGATTAATTATTTATTAGACGGCTTAAAAGATAATTCAAGGAATTATAAAATATCGAATAAAAAGGAATGTTTTCTGGTTTGAATTAAAAACATCCCTTTAGAGGTTTTTTATATTCAATTACCTTATAGGTATGTATAAATGTACGATAGAATCCTCGCTTCCATATTCAAAATCACATCCATAAAATTCAAAATTAGCAGCAGGAACAGTGTGGAAATTGTGATTTGGAAGATATTCACCAAATATTTTATTATAAGTTTCACCGAGTAAATCAACCTGTCCCATATGTATTGGTCCTTTATGTATGAATTTTAAATATTTTTGAGAAGGTATTTTTTTTAATATCATGCCATTTGGTATGGAGGTTGGTTTTAAAACCTCACAGCAACAAATATATTCTGATTCAGATGAATTTGGATCATAATTTTCTATATGCTCGCACAATCCCATACATCCATCCGAAATTTTATTTTCTATTTCATCATATCTTTTGTTGAATTCATTCCATAAAGCTGGTATTTCTCCATTTTGATTGACACCGAAATATCTTAAACCTACGACATAAAATTCTTCCTTGTATAATATTTCTGATTTCATCAAATTTCCTCCTTTTATTTTTCCTTTTATCGCAATATCTATGGTTAATTTCAAATCTGTCAGATGTTTTTCTATAAGTTTTTTATCTCTCCGCATTTTACCTGGGGTTATATTAAAAAATTTTTTAAAGGCTCTTGTAAAATTTTCCTGACTCTCAAAACCACATTCCATAGATATTTCCAAAATGTTTAATTTTGAATTATTAAAATACTTCAAAGCTAAAAAGAATTTTTGCAGTCTGACATATTCAATTACGGAATAGCCAGTGTATGACTTGAATATTCTGTGTAGATGATATTTTGAGAAACCTGCAAAATTTGCAACTTTTTCAAGGTCGATATCGTTCGTTATATTCCTTTCTATAAATTCTAGGATATCCCTTATATAATTATTGTATTTCATGTTGATCAACTCCGAAGTATAATTAGGGGCCGCTGAATAACCCCAAGAGCCTCATAAAAAGGGATATAAGAAGGTACAGATGGTATAATAGATGCATAAAAAAGTGACAAAAAGAGGCAAAAGCCATGCATCTGAGGTGAAAAATGTACAGTGGGCGAAACTTAAAACAGCAGGAACTCATATTCACCCCCTAAATAAGTTGCAGTGGAAGTAAGGAAAATGTAAAATAAAAAGGGGTGAAAAAATGACGAGAAGACAGTACAGCGGAGAATATAAAGTAAGAGTATGTGAAGATTATATAAACA